>JRYL01001056.1_pt1 | contig 61498 bp, 62 predicted proteins | sample 235391 | NCBI WGS metagenome assembly JRYL01 (sample SAMN03074223, study PRJNA261481) | activated sludge metagenome | biome: Wastewater Treatment Plant; feature: Wastewater; material: Activated sludge; isolation source: activated biomass of a wastewater treatment plant treating wastewater from... ...
TTTGTCATCATTTTTGTTTTGCTTCGCGACAAAAATGCCGCCAAAACGAAACAATTTAGATATGCAATTTTCATCCGTCAGCTGAAGCAGACGGCAATGAATATTGTGTTATTTGAGAGAAAAGAATTTGACTGTGAGACCCTTGCCAAGGTTAATTTTCATAGTGTTGAGAACCTTGGCAAGGGTTTTCAATAAGCCCAAAAAGTTAAGGCAACCGGTCATAATTTTCAATTCTTGTTTATTATTTGCAGATATTTATCGTCTCTTTTCTTTGACTAAATTTTTTATTAACTATTTGAATTTTCGAATTTGGAAAACCTTGTCAAGGTTTCAAACCTTGACAAGGTTAAAAGGTTTAGAAATTATTTTTAATAATGATCCCTAACGTATTCCAAAAGTTTTTGGGTTTCCAGTCTGACCTGCCAGTTTTGTTTCTGATAATGATTGTTCATAATGCTGAAGATCAAAGTCTTTCCGGATGCTGTAACCAGATATCCGCTCAGCGAATAATTGTTTGAAAGCGTACCCGATTTGGCATAAACATAAGGTGTTTTTCCGCCGTAATTTGATTTCAGTGTTCCCGTTTTTCCGCCGACTGCAAAAATATTGAACAGTCTTTCCTTTGGATATTCATTGTACAGTTTTTCGAGTACAAAAACCATATCTCGCGGCGAAAACAGATTGTATCTCGACAGACCTGAACCGTCCACCCAGACCGGATCCTGCGGAATTTCTTTCAGATATTTTGTTTTGATGTAATTGATTGCTTTTTCGGTGCTCATCGAATTTGAAAATTGAGCCGAAACCATCAGCAGGATCTGTTCAGCCAGAAAATTATCGCTGACCTCCATCATCCGTTTGTAAACCAGATCAGAGGGAACGCTGAACAGCACTTTTGAATTATTTGAAAGCGCTTTGTCGGTGAGCTGGATTTCTCTGCCGACCAGATCGGAAAGCATCTGTCTGATCAGTTCGTCTTTGACCACAAACGGAACTTTGGTCGAAGTGCCGTTTCTCGAACCGATGTAAAATTTATTTTTAAAAAAATCTCTGCTGTAAAGACTTTCCTGATATTCGACCGAATCTGCAAGTGTCAGCGGAAAAACATTTGGTTTTCCTTTTGTCTTTTTGATGGTGACCGTGTTTTCATTGATCGGAAATTCGCTTCTTTCGGCCGAATAATATTTTTCATAATCTTCCCACGACCAGCCCTGACCCATTCTCGGTCCTTCATATTTTCCCCAATGCAGATAGATATCTCCTTCCTGATTTTTCAGCCAGTCCAGAATCCGGTTCACCGATTTGAATTCGGGATGAAGAAAAGTCGGATCGCCCAGACCTTCTATATAAAGGTCGCCTTTTATTTTTTCGTAACGAAGCGCAGGAATCGAATCGGGAAGTGTCTTCATTGCAGAAAACAGGGTGAGTATTTTCACATTTGAAGCCGGCGTAAAATATTTTTCACCGTTGTAATCTTCCAAAACCTGTTTGGTTTGCGGATCATAAAGATAAAATCCGGTGAACTGAGTTTTGTAAAAATCAGATTCAAAATGCTGTACGATCCAATCTGACTGCGCATTTCCAAAAAATGAAAACAGCAGCAGTATAACTGTGATTTTGGCTTTCAATTTCATTCCGATTTATCTGAAACAATCATTTTTGAAGGAGTCGGTGTCAGACTGATGTCATGGCCTTTCAGTGTTTCAAAGGTTTGTTTGTGAAGTCTGTAATAGGTGTCCCAGAAAACTTCTCTTTTTGTAAAACCTCTGACAGCAAGGTTGATTCGGCTTTCAGTAAATTCCTGAACTTCGACTGTGATCGGTTTGTCTTTTAAAATTTCGGGTTCGTTTTCAAGCATTTTTTTCAAAACCTCAATCGTTTTCTCAAGATTTTCATTGAATGAAATTCCGATTTTAATGTCGAGCCGTCTGGTGGGCATTATCGAAAAATTTTTAATCGGATTGTTGAGCAGTATTGCATTGGGAACCACCACCATCTGTTGGTTGTCAGTAATCAGGGTTGTATAAAGTATGCTGATTGATTTTACGGTTCCCGAATTTCCCAATGCTTCTATATAATCATCGATTTTAAACGGTTTGAAAAATATAATCAGCAGGCCTCCTGCGAAATTGGCAAGGCTTCCCTGAAGCGACATTCCCACACCTGCAGCCAATCCGAGCATAATTGCCGAAAAAGAAGTCACCTCTATACCGACAGCTGCAACCGCGGTCAGAAGAACCATAATTTTGAACAGCACATCGAGAATCGGAATCAGAAATTCTCTGATCGAAGGATCAACCTGTCTTTTGATCATCCGTCTTCTGATCAGATTTTTCAGTTTGGAAGCGAGCCACATTCCACCCAAAAACAGCAGTATTGCAACCAAAAGCTTCAGCCCGAACTGCATTAATTTTTCAAAAAGCCATTCAAATCTTTCCTCGGTCATTATAAAATTTTTGACAAAATTAAGGTTTAAGCAGCTTAAAATAAATAATTTTCAAATTCTGTCTGATTTAATTGTGCTGAATAATTGATTGATTATTTAATTCAAATAGTTGACAAATAAGACTTTAATATCTCCTTTTAACAAATACTTAAGAGGTTTGTTGAAAACTTTAACAAAAATTATTGAAATTTAGAGTGCTCTCATAATGATAAATTCAAAATCAGATTTTATATTTGCACCAATATTCAATCGAAAGAATTGAAGTATTAAGCTCAAGCGACCAACCATGCTTAGCAACCGACTTCAAAAACTAACGGCTCTTCCCACACAGGAAAGCCGTTTTTTGATTGGTTAAAATTAAAATCTGAATCAATAGAAATCCGAAACGCACTATCTTTGCCGTCAATGAATTTTAAGATTTTTCAAAAAGACCCGAATTCAAAAGCAAGAGCGGGAGAAATCGAAACCGCACACGGCAGAATTGAAACACCGATCTTTATGCCGGTCGGAACCGTTGCGACGGTCAAAGCCACTCATCAGCGGGAACTGAAAGAAGACATCAAAGCACAAATCATACTCGGAAATACCTATCATCTGTATCTGAGACCCGGAACCGAAATCCTGAACAGGGCAGGCGGTCTGCATAAATTTATGAATTGGGGAAAACCGATACTGACTGACAGCGGCGGTTTTCAGGTTTATTCACTCGCGACAAGCCGAAAAAAATCGGAAGACGGAGTGCGTTTCAAATCTCATATTGACGGATCCTACCATATGTTCACACCCGAAAAATCAATGGAAATCCAGCGGTTTATCGGAGCCGACATCATCATGGCATTTGACGAACTGACCGGAATTCCTGCCGAATACCGTGAAGCAAAAAAAGCAATGCGCATCACTCACAACTGGCTGGAAAGATGCAAAATATGGCTTGACAAAAATCCGGAACTCTACGGATATGAACAAACGCTCTATCCGATTGTTCAGGGAAATTCATTTCATGATTTGAGAAAAGAATCAGCACATTATATTGCTGATTTTGGCGCACAGGGAAACGCAATCGGCGGATTGAGCGTGGGCGAGCCCGAAGATCAGATGTATGAAATCACAGATTTGGTGACCGATATACTTCCGGTCGAAAAGCCGAGATATCTGATGGGTGTCGGAACGCCGTGGAACATACTCGAATGCATCGGTTTGGGTGTGGATCAGTTTGACTGTGTGATGCCGACCCGCAACGGCAGAAACGGAATGCTTTTCACCTGGGACGGTGTGATGAACATGAAAAATTCAAAATGGAAAGATGATTTTTCGGTTTTGGACGAAAACGGCAAAAGTTTTGTAGACAGCGAATACTCAAAAGCCTATGTGAGACATCTTTTTGCTGCTGACGAATATTTGGGAAGACAGATTGCATCGGTTCACAATCTTGCATTTTATCTCGATTTGGTTCAAACCGCAAGAAAACATATTTTAGACGGAGATTTCGCAGCATGGAAAAACAGTGTGATTCCGAAATTAAAACAAAGACTGTAGTTGAAAATATTTGACAAATATATCGTTAAGAACTTTGTGAGCACCTTCTTTTTCATGGTGATCATACTTTCAACGATTGCGGTGGTCATTGACCTCAGTCAGAAGTTGGAGCGGATTGAAAACAACGGTTCAACGCCTTTGGCCGCGATCATTCACTTCTATCCGTTTTGGGCGGTTTGGCTGGTCAACACTTTTCTGCCGGTGGCTGTATTTATTTCGGTAATTTTTTTTACTTCCAGACTGACCATGCAGACAGAGATCGTGGCTGCACAAGCAGGCGGAATCAGTATGCACAGGATTGCAAAGCCGTACATACTCGTTGCGGCCGGAATTGCGATTACTGGTTTGTTTGTCAATAATTTTGCGCTTCCCTGGGCAAATATCAAGAAAAACAAATATCAGTATGAATATATGCTGGCCAAATCAAAAAGCAGGGAATATTACGAAAGACAAAAGATTTCATCACAGATTTCTCCCGACGAATACATTTTTGCCCAAAATTATGACCGGATTCAAAAAAGAGGAAACAGCTTTGTGTATCAGCAGTTTGAAGACAACAAACTCAAACATCAGATCATGGCTTCTTCGTTTGAATGGGATGAAAAAGATTCGGTTTATGTGCTCAGAAATGTTTTCATACGGACGGTGGTTTCGGAATTCAGGGACAGCATCGGTCATCAGTCGATTTATAAACGGGAATTCAGTGCAACACCGGACGAAATCCTGCCCGAAGGTTATGTGGCAGAAACCATGAACTCTATTGAGCTCAGCCGGTTTATTCAAAAACAGAAATTCAAAGGTTCGGCAAGTATCAATGCCTATCAGAACGAACTGAATCAGAGGAACAGTACTCCGTTTTCAACCTTTATTCTGACCATACTTGCTTTGTCGCTTTCTTCCAAAAAGAGGAGAGGCGGCATCGGTCTGAATCTCGCACTCGGAATCACACTCGCATTTTTCTATATTTTCTTCAATCAGATTTCAATGACCTATTCGGCACGCGGATTTGTGTCGCCGCTGATCGCCGCCTGGGGTCCGAATCTGATTTTTGGTGCGCTGACCGCCTATCTGTATATTAGAAGGGCGAAATCTTAATCGGTTTTATTTGAACCGCTCAAAATGAGCTTTTTCCAAAGTTTCTCTGTGTCTCGGATGCGCAATGCTGATCAGCAGTTTTGAACGCTGTTCCAGATTTTTTCCGTACAGATTTACAACTCCGTATTCGGTAACGATATAATGTGCATGACCTCTGGTCGTTACCACGCCTGCACCCTGATTCAGAAAAGGAGTGATTCTCGAAACACCTTTTGCGGTTTCTGACGGAATTGCAATAATCGGTTTTCCGCCGTCAGAAAGTGATGCACCTCTCATAAAGTCCATCTGACCGCCGATCCCCGAATACTGATAAGTCCCGATCGAATCCGCACAAATCTGTCCGGTCAGATCGATTTCCAATGCGCTGTTGATCGCAATCATTTTTGGATTTTGTCTGATAATTGAAGTATCGTTTACAAAAGAAACACTCTTGAAAGAAACATTCGGGTTGTCATCCACAAAATCATAAACTTTCTGGGTTCCCGCCACAAACGAAGTCACTGTCTTTCCGACCGAAACCGTTTTGTATTCATTGTTGACCACACCAGATTCGATCAGCGGAACCACTCCGTCCGAAAACATTTCGGTGTGTACACCCAGATTTTTATGGTTGGTCAGACATCTCAACACAGCATCCGGAATTGCTCCGATTCCCGCCTGAAGGGTTGAACCGTCTTCGATGAGTTCAGCTACATTTTTTCCGATCTGATCTGTAATTTCACTTGATTTGCTGCCGTAATCGACTGTCGGCAATGCTTCTTCGTGCCAGACCATTGCTGTAAAATTTGTATAATGAATCGCAGAATCACCCAAAGTTCTCGGAACTTTCGGATTGACCTGTGCAATTACTTTTTTGGCTTCACGAACTGCCGACCATGCCGCATCAACCGAAGTTCCCAGACTGCAGTATCCGTGCATATCGGGCGGTGAAACCTGAACGATTGCAACATCAAGCGGAAGGTATCCTTTGCTGAAAAGAATCGGAATTTCACTCAAAAAAATCGGCACATAACGGCCTCGTGAACTGTTTGCCCATTTTCTCACATTGGCAGAAACAAAAAGCGAATTGAGATAAAAACTGTCGGTCACACCCGGTTTTTCCCATTCTATATCTCCGAAAGTACTGATCGAAACCAGTTCAACATCATTGATTTCACCAGCTCTTTCCAATAATTTATTCAGCAGATAAACAGGTGTGGAAGCGCTTCCGTGCGAGAAAACACGGTCGCCGCTTTTTACGATTTGAACTGCTTCTTCGGCCGAAATATAATTGTATTTTTCCATCTCTGAATTTTGAAACGAAGGTAAGGATGACTTTCTTAAAATTTAATGACCCATCTCATTAAAAATCGTAAATTTGCAAACCAAAAAAACTGGCAATGATCAACATTACATTCCCTGACGGCAGCGTCAGACAGTATGAAAACGGAGTAACACCGATTGAGATTGCAAAAAGCATCAGCGAGGGGCTGGCGCGCAATGTGATTTCGGCAATGGTAAACGGACAGCAGACAGAAACTGTGACGCCGATTACCCATGATGCGACCGTTCAGCTGCTGACCTGGAATGACGATCTGGGCAAAAAAGCATTCTGGCATTCGTCTGCACACCTGTTGGCGCAGGCGATTATGGAATATTATCCGAATGCAAAACTGACCATCGGTCCGGCGATCGAAAACGGTTTTTATTATGATGTTGACTTTGGAGACGAAACTTTTTCCGAAAAAGATTTTGAGAAAATCGAGAAAAAGATGATCGAAAATGCGCAAAAGAAATCTGAATTCAGACTCTATCCGGTTTCAAAAGCGGATGCGCTCAAAGAATACAAAAACAACGAATACAAAACAGAACTGATCCAAAATCTGAACGATGGAGAGATCGCTTTCTGTACACATGATAATTTCACAGACCTCTGCCGCGGCGGACATATTCCGGATACCGGAATTGTAAAAGCGGTTAAAATCCTAAATGCTGCCGGTGCCTATTGGCGAGGTGACGAACACAACAAACAGCTGACCCGTGTTTACGGAATTTCATTTCCGAAACAAAAAGATCTGACCGAATATCTCAATCTGTTGGAAGAAGCAAAAAAGAGAGATCACAGAAAACTGGGCAAAGAACTCGAACTTTTTACATTTTCAGAGAAAGTGGGTCAGGGTCTGCCGCTGTGGCTGCCAAAAGGAACTGCGCTGAGAAAAAAACTCGAAGCATTTTTGACAAAAGCGCAGCAGAAAGCAGGTTATGAAATGGTGATCACACCGCATATCGGACACAAAGATCTGTATGTGACTTCGGGTCATTATGCAAAATACGGTGCAGACAGTTTTCAGCCGATTCATACACCCAACGAAGGTGAGGAATTTCTGCTCAAACCGATGAACTGTCCGCATCACTGTGAAATTTACAAATCAAGTCAGTGGTCATACAGAGATCTTCCAAAAAGATATGCCGAATTCGGTACGGTTTACCGTTATGAACAAAGCGGTGAACTGCACGGACTGACCCGTGTGCGCGGATTTACTCAGGATGATGCCCATCTTTTCTGTACACCCGATCAGTTGCTGGATGAATTCAAAAATGTGATCGATCTGGTTTTGTATGTGTTTAATTCACTCGGTTTTGAAGATTTCACCACTCAGGTTTCGCTGAGAGATCCGGACAACAAAGAAAAGTATATCGGTACTGACGAGAATTGGGAAAAAGCTGAAAATGCGATTATTCAGGCAGCAAATGAGAAAGGACTGAAGACAGTGGTCGAATATGGTGAAGCTGCATTTTATGGTCCGAAGCTCGACTTTATGGTCAAAGATGCATTGGGCAGAAAATGGCAGCTGGGTACGATTCAGGTGGATTACAATCTGCCGGAAAGATTTGAACTGAGCTATATCGGTTCTGACAATCAGGCTCATACACCGGTGATGATTCACAGGGCACCCTTTGGTTCGATGGAGCGTTTTGTGGCGATTTTGCTTGAGCATACCGCTGGAAATTTCCCGTTGTGGCTTGCACCTGACCTGTTTACAATTTTGCCGATCAGCGAAAAATATCAGGAATATGGAGAAAAAGTTTCAAAATTCCTTGAAAATTACGATATTCGCGGCCTGATTGACAATCGTAACGAAAAGACAGGGCGTAAGATACGTGATGCAGAGTTGAAAAAAATACCATATATGCTGATCGTTGGAGAGAAAGAAGAGGAGAACGGAACGGTTTCGATCAGAAAACACGGTGAAGGAGATTTGGGCGAAATGTCGCTCGAAGCGTTTAAAGATCGGATACTGGAAGAAATAGAAATTAATTAAAAATTTATAGACTATCGCAATTAAAAGAAGAGGCGGGCGAGGGCCTGCCAGAATTATTAAGGAAGATCAGCACAAGATCAATGAAAAAATCACTGTACCTGAAGTAAGACTGGTCGGTGAAGGAATTGAACCAGCCATTTATAAGACTTCAAAAGCGCTTGAAATCGCGCAGGAAGCCGGTTTGGATCTTGTGATGATTACCGAAAAGGCAAATCCGCCTGTCTGCCGTATCGTGGATTACAAAAAATTCCTTTACGAACAGAAAAAGAAAGAAAAAGAGCTGAAAGCAAAACAGCAAAAAGTTGTTATCAAAGAAATTCGTTTTGGTCCTCAGACCGATGAGCACGATTACGAATTTAAAAAGAGACACGCAAGAAGTTTTTTGGAAGAAGGATCAAAACTGAAAGCCTATGTGTTTTTCAAAGGAAGATCGATCATCTTCAAAGAACAGGGCGAAATCCTTTTGCTGAAGCTGGCTCAGGAGCTGGAAGATGTGGGCAAGGTGGAACAGTTGCCAAAATTGGAAGGGAAGCGAATGATCATGATGATGGCTCCCAAAAAATAGAAACAGACATTTTATTAAACATACGTTATTATGCAAAAACAAAAAACCAAATCAGGGGCTAAGAAGCGTTTTAAGCTGACCGGTACCGGAAAGATTAAAAGAAAACACGCTTACAAAAGCCACATCCTTACAAAAAAAGGAACAAAGCAGAAACGAAGACTGACCCATATGGGGCTGGTTGACAAAGCTGATGAAAACAGTGTAAAACAGCAATTGGGATTGAAATAATCAGTCTCAGGTTTATTAATTAAATGATTTATTAACCCTGTGCCGGTGCTCATCAAGTGATTAAGAAATTGATCCGCCCGTCGCAAAAAAATTAAAAATTATGCCAAGATCAGTAAATTCAGTAGCGTCAAGAGCGCGAAGAAAAAAGTTGATGAAGTTAGCCAAAGGTTACTTCGGACGCAGAAAAAATGTATGGACTGTCGCTAAAAACGCAGTCGAAAAAGGATTAACTTATGCTTACCGTGACCGTCGTCAGAAGAAAAGAAACTTCAGAGCGCTGTGGATTCAGAGAATCAATGCAGGTGCGAGACTTCACGGAATGTCTTATTCTCAATTTATGGGTGCTGCCAAAAAAGCCGGAATCGAATTGAACCGTAAGGTACTTGCAGATTTGGCGATGAATCATCCGGAAGCATTCAAAGCAGTTGTAGAACAGGTAAAGAGATAAATTAACCGAGATAAAATGTTTGTCAGATCCCGCCCGAAAGAGCGGGATTTTTTTGTGCATAAAAAAATCCTTCCAGCCAAAGTCAGAAGGATTTAAGTTTTTATCAATTAACAGATTAAATCTTCTCGTCAATCAGCAGTCTGATATTCGGATCAGAAGGTCTCGGCGCATCTGCGCTGATGATCTTGCCTTCTCTGTCAAGCAATATGAACCTTGGAATTCCGTTGATGTTGTAATCTTTTACAAACTGAGATTTCCAGTCGTTGTCGGAAAAAATCTGAATTCCCTGCAATTCTTTTTCCTTCACCATATTCTGCCATTTTTCAAAATCTTTTTTCTGATCAACCGACATGCTGACAAAATAAATGTCCTTGCCGTGATAATCTGATTCCAGTTTTTTCAAAGACGGAATTTCCTGAAGACAGGGCACACACCAGGTTGCCCACACATCTATATAAACCAGTTTTCCTTTCAAATCAGAAAGTGCAACATCTTTTCCGTTGATGTCGGGATAAATAAATTCGGGTGAAGGGCTTCCGGGCAGCAGTCTTTTGACCTGTTCAAATTCGGTGGCCGCTCTTTTTTTCAAATCGTCGTCCTGTGAATATTTCTGAACGATGTCATAATATTTCTGTGCATTTGGTCCGCCCGAAGAGATGGTGTACATCAGCAGCTGCGACATGATGCCGTCCTTGATGTTTTGAGATTTGATATTTGCAATAATTTTTTCCACTTCATCACCCGAACCGACCTCGTCAATCTTTCTTGAAATTTGATACAGAACCAGATCTTTGTAAGAAGGCAGCAATTCAAAATCTTCTTCATTGTCGAGATTGACAGCCGAAAGTTCTTTTTCAAAATCAGCCGGCATTTCGGTTTCCTTTTGGGTAAAGAAAGAATAGGCCTGCGGATATTGGGCAAGCATCAGCAGATATTCAAATTCGATATTCTTTTTCTCTGATTCTTTAAAGCTGTTGGAAGCCTTGCTTTTTTCAAGATCGGCCAGCAATTCTGATTTGTAATTTCCGATCTTCTGTTTAAAAGCAACCGCATCCTGTTTGAAAAATTCGGAAGGATTGCCCGACATTGCAATCTGTTTGACCGTCTTTTTGGCCAGGAAATTATTTTCATTGCTCAATTTTCCTTCAAATTTCAACTGATCGTCAAATTTGTTCATATCGGTTTTCAGGGTCAGTTCTGCGCCCGGCGTCAGATAAAGCCATGCAAACTGGTTGCCTGCATAAAATTTAAAATATCCGGGTTTTGAAATATTAATTGTATCACTGAACGCACCGTTTTTAACCGGAATTGATTTTCTGATGTCGTTATTGATCAGATAGATGCTGTCTGCCGTATTGTTTTCGATGTTTCCGTTCAGACTGACTTCCTTTTTGCTGTCACAGGAAATTACCAAAACAGAAGCCATAGCGGCCAAAAATAACTGTTTGATTCTTAACATAATGTATTATTAATTTTATGAATTATTGCTGATTGAAAAGATTTTCATCTTCATTTTGAGACTCATAGCCCTCATCAATTTTCAAGCCAGACGTATCATTGGCGGCTGCAACTGCAAGCTCGTCCGCTCTTTCGTTCATCGGATCACCCGCATGTCCTTTCAGCCATTTGAGACTGACCTTGTGTTCTCGATAGGTTTTCAGAAAACGAATCCACAAATCAGGATTTTTTTTGCCTTTGAAGCCTTTTTTTTCCCAGCCGAAAACCCATTTTTTTTCAACCGCATCATGCACATATTTTGAATCGGTATAGATGGTGATTTCGGTCGGAAGAAACCTCAGTTTTTCCAATGTGACGATCACCGCAAGCAGTTCCATACGGTTGTTGGTCGTCAGTCTGAATCCTTCGGATAATTCTCTTTTTAATTTCTTTTCGGTATCCAAAAGTATGGCAGCATAGCCGCCCGGGCCGGGATTGCCAAGCGAAGAACCGTCGGTATATGCGATAATTGCCAAATTTCTTTTCTTTAATTATTTCAAATCGGCATACATCATTTCGAAGCAGCTTTCTTTGATTTTGTTTTTATCGGCCAAAGTTAAATTTTCATCCCGAATAATATCAATTAATTTGACTTTGACCTTTCCGGGATAACCTTCAAAAAATTTCTCGGGAAACATTTCCTTCAGACCTTTGATCGTATAAACCGCAATGGGTGCGCCGGTCGAAATGCCGATTGTAAAAGGTCCGTCTTTGAAATGATCCAAAACCGTACTTCGGTCATTCGGAATTCCGCCTTCCGGAAAAATCACGATGCTCTCACCCTGACTGATTCTTTCTTTTGCCAGTTTGAACACATGAGTACGGCTTTTCACATCTTTTCGGTTGACCACAATACAGATTCTTTTATAAATCGTCCCGAAAATCGGCAGATGAGCCAATTCTTCTTTTCCGACAAAGACCAATCGGATGATGGCTGTGAAGGATCGACATCACCATGATATCCAAAATCGAAGTGTGGTTGGCTATAAAGATATATGCCTGTTTTTTGTCCAATTTCTTCTTTCTTTCAACTTTGAGTCTGAAGCCCGATCCGTAGAAAGTCAGGATGGCCCACAGTCGGATTCCTTTGTATGCAAACGGAAAAGTACGGGCCGAAAATGAAAGCGGATAAACCCAGAACACGCCGATCAGTATGACCAGCAGTGCGGTCAGCAGATAGAACCAGCATTTCCAAATCAGGATCAGTATGTTTTTTATCGGTTTCATTGAAAAATCAAAATTAAGAAATTAGAAGAATTAAAAAATGGGTAAAAGTTCAACCGGAAATTTGTTTGTGCTTCCTTTTTGAAATAAATATTTGGACGGGATACTCTTTGATGCGGGAGATTAATAATGGAATAAGGTCAAAGTTTGAGTGTCTGTTGGTGTTACTTAGGTAATAAGGGCTTTGTTTATGCTTGAAAAATGACATGTTTTTATTTGGAAGAGATAAATTCATTGTCCAAAATCCGGCTTTTAAGAGTCTCAAAAAACTTATTCTCATTATAAATCGCAATTTACTTTTGATTAATGAGAAAACCTTATTCCATTAGTAACTTCCGATAACCCAATGAATAAGACCTTATTACCTTATTCAAATCAATTTAAAATACGCTTTGTGGGGCTTTTTCGGATTAGGATTGGGTAAAGATTTAAAGTTTTTTCTGCAATAATCATTCAACCATAAAATTAACAACAAGCAATTTTATAATTTAAAATGAGAGGAATTTAAAAACCGAACTGCTGCTTTCAAAAAGCGTATTTTCAGAAAAAACTTTGTAATTTTGCTTGTTTGGAAACAAAGTTATGGCAGTTAAAACATTCAGAGAAGTCATTGCCGAGGCGATGAGCGAAGAGATGAGAAGAGACCCGTCGGTTTATCTGATGGGTGAAGAAGTCGCAGAATACAACGGAGCCTACAAAGCTTCAAAGGGAATGCTGGACGAATTTGGTCCGGGTCGGGTGGTCGATACGCCAATCTCGGAAGCCGGATTTGCAGGAATCGGCGTCGGCTCGACCATGAACGGATGCCGTCCGATCATTGAATTTATGACTTTTAACTTTGCGCTGGTCGGAATCGATCAGATCATTAACAATGCTGCCAAAATCCATCTGATGTCAGGCGGACAATGGGGCTGCCCGATCGTGTTCAGAGGACCTACCGGTTCTGCAGGACAGCTGGGTGCGACCCACTCTCAGTCGTTTGACAACTGGTTTGCAAATACGCCCGGTCTGAAGGTGATTGTTCCCTCAAATCCGTATGATGCAAAGGGATTGCTCAAAACAGCGATCCGCGACGATGATCCGGTGATCTTTATGGAATCTGAACAGATGTACGGCGACAAGATGGAAATTCCGGATGAAGAATATCTGATCCCGATCGGTGTTGCAGATATAAAAAGAGAAGGAACCGATCTGACCATTGTTTCCTACGGCAAAGTAATCAAACAGGCTTATGCGGCTGCAGAACAATTGGAAAAAGAAGGGATCAGCGCAGAAATCATCGACCTGAGAACGCTCAGACCGATGGATTACAACACGATCATCAATTCGGTGAAAAAGACAAACCGTCTGGTGGTTCTCGAAGAATCATGGCCTTACGGTTCAATTGCAACCGAAATCACCTATATGATACAGCAGAAAGCATTTGATTATCTCGATGNNGGTTTTTCTATCGGCAGAGGTCCAATCAAGGTGGGATTGATTAAGACGTACCATTCTAAGGAGTATCTATGCTCAATACAAGTATAACATATAATGTATAAAAAATAAATAAAAAAAACGGCTGTTATAACTGCTCAATTTTTCAATTTGGAAAGTTTTTTGCGGACTGCACATTTCTATGAATAAATTTCGACCCTTCCTGACTCTCATACTGTTGTTGAGTTTTGCAATTGCCGCCGCACAAGTTAAGGTTTCGGGTCATGTTATCGATTCAAAAACCAAAAAACCGGTCGCGAATGCAGATGTGGTTCTGCCCAATGCAGGCGTTTTTACAACAACCAATACGGACGGAAGTTTCTATCTGGAATCTTCTGAGAACGATGCGGTCATACAGGTCACTGCCAACGGTTATGAATTTTTTGAAACCGATCTTCCTTCAAATGTCAATTATAAATTTCAAATCGCGCTGAATTCGGAATCCGGAGTTTCTGCAGATACACCCGTTCAGCTTGAAAATGNNGAAAATGTGAATTTGAGCGGAAAACAAAAGAAATACAAAAAGAAAAAAGAAAATCCTGCTTACGCGATCCTTCAGAAAGTTTGGGAAAACAAAAGAAAAAACGGACTCAAATCGGTTCCGCAATATGAATATCAGGAATACGAAAAACTTCAGTTTGATCTGAACAATGTGGATTCCACTTTGACAAAAAACAAAATGTTCAAGGATATGGAATTTATCTTTGAAAAAATTGATACTTCAGATGTGACCGGAAAGACTTTTCTGCCGCTGTTTATCAACGAATCCATTTATAAGGTATACGGCAGAAACAAACCCGACAGAAGAGAAAGAAAAGATCTGATTGCCAATAAAAATTCGGGATTTGAAGACAACGAAATTGTGATTCAGACGCTGAAAAACCTGTATAAGGATTATGATATCTACGACAACCGGCTGAATTTTTTCAATATTAATTTTGTAAGCCCGATTGCGAGAGACGGTTTTGCAATTTATGATTATGAACTGACAGACACCATCAGCATTGACGGAATTGACTGTTATCGAATCAAATATTTCCCGAAACGAGCTTCGGAACATACGTTCAAAGGTGATTTTTATGTGACANNTGTGACATCTACCGGATATGCAATCAAGGAAATTGCAATGCAGAGTACCAAATCGATCAATGTCAATTTTGTTCGCGACATCTTTGTCAGCCATCAGTTTGAGATTGTAAACGATTCGGTTTTTTATCCGAAAAAAGATTATGTGATTCTTGATATGAGTCTTTTGAATAAAAAGGATGATTCAAAAGGAATGTTTGCGCGAAGGACGGTCAATTATCAGGATTTTGACTTTAATATTCCTCATCCGGATGAATTTTACAATTCCAGAAATTATGATCCTTATCTGTCGGGTGCATTTGAAAAGAATGATTCGTATTGGGACACCGCGAGACCCGAAATTCTGTCAAAAAACGAAGCCGGAATTTATGAAATGCTCGACAGTTTGCAGCAGGTGCCTCGTTATCAGCGGATTGTCAAAGGAGTTGAAATACTGGGTTCAGGTTATTGGAATGTCGCAAAAGCAATCGACATAGGCGATCTGTATTCGAGTTTTGGTTACAACAAGGTGGAAGGTTTCAGACTGAGAGCCGGCGCCAGGACATTTTTCACATCAAACGATATGTGGCGTTTGTCGTTCTATACCGCTTACGGATTCAGAGATCACCAGTTCAAATACGGAGCCGAGGCAAGATTTATGTTCAGCAAATACAACCGTTTTCAATTTGGAATCGGTACCAAAAGAGACATCGAACAGCTGGGTGTCCAGCTGACTTCGTCGGACGGAATCATGACCCGAAGTTTTGCGTCTTCATCAATTATTTCACAGGGAGAAAACGACAAATTGAGCCACATCAACAAGACAAATGTCTATCTGTCGATTGATCCGCTCAAAAATTTCACCATCCGTCTGGACGGAAATTATCAGACCACAAGATCTGCGGATCCGCTGCTTTTCAATATGAATTATCTCTGGAACGGTTATGAGGACGACAACACGATTGACACCAATGTGAGTCTTTCGCTGATAGCACGTCCGGGTGCAAAATTTTCGAGATACGGAATTGACCGTTACGAACACAGCACCAATGCGCCGTCGATCATGCTGAGATACACCAAAGGATTCACCGGTCTTTTCAACAGCCAGTTCAATTATGACAAACTCCAGTTTCTCTACACCCAGCCGATACTGATTGGTTCGTACGGCCGGAGTGTGATCGTATTTGAAGCCGGAAAAACTTTCGGAACCGTACCACTGCCTATGCTGAGTGTGATTCCCGGAAACGAGAGTTACGGACAGACACCGGGTACTTTTGCACAGCTGAATTATTATGAATTTGTAACCGACACCTATTCTTCATTGATATTAGATCATCATTTCAACGGCTGGATTTTGAGCAAAATTCCTTTGATCAAAAAATTAAAGCTAAGAGAAGTCGGTTTTATCAGAGCTGCCTGGGGTGAAATCTCAGACAGAAACATTGAAATCAACCGTTCTGATGTTGAATATTTTGCACCAAAAGACAAAATCTATTACGAATACGGTTTTGGAATCGAGAACATCGGGATTGGCAACTTCAGACCGATCCGTGTTGATTTCAACTGGCGCGGAAACTATCTCGATCTGCCCGATGCACGCCGTTTTGGTGTCACCGTCGGACTTGATTTTTCTTTTTAAACCGAAAATTCAAATCGGTAAATTCTCAGCTTGGTTTCCAAATGATTCAGATGTAAATTCAGTACGAATCAGAAAATCATATATATTTACAAACCGATGTTTCGGTTTTTGGTATTTCTTTTTGCAAACTGAAAAAGATTTTCAATGACGGCAGTGTAAAGGAAAAGATCAACTATTTTACACACGGACTAAAACTGACTGCTTATTTTTAGGAATTTAAACTTTCATCAAACAACATCGAAATGTGGCCGTATATGATTTATTCGATCGGTTTGCGAGACTTTGAGATAAGTAAATAAAGTCACAAAAAATTTAGTTATTATGAAAGAATTATTAATCTTATTTTTTATTGTAGGTTTTTCTTTTTTAAATGCACAAACAGATAAATTAATAGGCGTTTGGAACACAATTGAAGTATCAGATGATATTTTCATAATGAATGAAAACAAAGAAATGACACTGAAGAAGAAAGGCAGGAAAATATATAAGTCTGCTGATAAAGTCAGTGAAGAATTGTTGATTAAGTATTTTGACAATCAATTTATTTTTAGGGAAGACAATTCTTTTTCGGTTCTATTAAATCAGGCATCCGGTCTGACTGTCTTTCAGGGTAATTATCGAGTGGATGAAGAAAATAAGATCATCTATTTTGAGCTGAAAAACAATTCCTATCCGGACGTTGAAAAGTACTTTATTTATTCATTTGAAAATAAATATCTGAATTTGGAAGTTCATTTTGGAGGAGAACCGACCAGATATAAACTAGAGAAAAAATAGACGAAACTTTATAAGCTTTTATGACTTAAAGTAAATGAAGGTTTCGAATTCAAAAATTCTTATCTTTGAATCAGTTAATTCCAAAATTATGAATTCAAGTATTAAAATCAACATATTAAATCCCAAAGCAGCCAAACTCCTCAAAAATCTTGCAGAGTTAGGATTAATTTCAATTAAAGAAGAATCACAAAAAGGATTTTCAGAAGTGTTGAAAAAACTACGCTCAAACCATAAATCAGCACCTGATATAGAAGAGATAACCGCTGAAGTTGAGAAAGTAAGGGCAAAGCGTCATGAAAAATAACCCGGAACGCATAATTATTGACACAAATATTTGGATAAGCTTTCTAATCTCAAAGGATTATACACAACTTGATGAAATTTTATTTTCCCGTAAATGCATTTTGATTTTCAGTGAAGAATTACTGGACGAATTTTTAACTGTGATAAAAAGACCAAAATTCAGAAGATTCTTTTCCCGGGAAGATACCGAGAATTTAATTGAAACCATTCAGGATTATGCAGAATTTGTTGAAGTGGTAAGTGAAGTAAATGCATGCAGAGATGAGAAAGATAATTTCCTGCTTTCATTATCAAAAGATTCAATTGCAGACTATTTAATTACTGGAGACAATGATTTATTGGAATTGAAAAAATATGAAAACACAAAAATCATAACTATTACCGAGTTCATGAGAAATAAATAAATTTCATAATAATTTCTGATAATGAATCTGGTGAAAACTGATTGAAGACTCATTAAAACAATCATTCTTCAGAAAAAATTTCCATCGTCCAAATGATTGGAATTTTAACACTTCAGGAACGCAATAAGTCCATAAATCCTTTCTCATTCAAACAATTGGTTAAGAGTTTCAATCTGGCTCTGATTGTTCAATTTATTCTGGCAGTCATCCTTTTTTCTTTATGGGTTACTTTGATAATAAAATATATGCAGAAGGAAACGGAACTGATTTGACCGATATATTTATGAACACGCCGATGAACTATACCATCGTCGGGGCTTTCTTTTCCCTTCCTTCAATTGTTGTGTTAAACTTGGCTTTATTTTTATACTGCAAGCTGAGAGCAAAATAAAAAGATTGAAGTTCTCAAAGTCCGTGGATTTTCAAAAATTATACAATATACAAACGGCGACTACTTCTTCTTCAATTCCTCAACGCTATTAATCCCTCTGATTCGACAGAATTCTGAAATAACCGAATGATGTGAAACCGTTTTGTCTTTGAAATATTTGACAAAATATTCCTTTTCTTCTTCGGTGGCTTCCAGCTGATTGAGTATGTTCAGCAGATGCATTTTCATGTGGCCTTTTTGAATTCCGGTTGTAACCAGCGAACGAATGGCTGCAAAATTCTGAGCCAGTCCGGCAACTGCTGTGATTTCCATCAATCGGTCTGAATTTGGATTTCCCAAAATTTCCAATGCGATTTTTACCAGCGGATGAAGAGAAGTCAGACCGCCGACAGTACCCACCGAAATCGGCAGATCCAGCCAAAATCTGAATTCACCGTCTTTGACCTCGCAACGAGTCAGACTGGTGTATCTTCCGTCTTTTGATGCAAAAGCATGCGCACAGGCTTCGACCGCCCTGAAGTCATTTCCGGTGGCAATCACAACCGCATCCACACCGTTCATAATGCCTTTGTTGTGGGTGGTTGCACGATAGGGTTCAACCTCTGCAATCCTGACTGCTCTTGCAAATTTTTCGATAAACTCTTCAGCACTGTAATCTTTGTCTGCCAACATTTCGATCGGACAGCTGACTTCGGCACGCACCAGACAGTCGGGTGTATAATTCGAAAGTATGCACATCACAATCTGAAGCGAATCTTTCTCATCGGCTGTAAATTCATCACTGTTTTCAACCTCTCTTTTCAGCGTCTGCGCAAACTGTTCAAGACACGAATTGATGAAATTGGCACCCATCGAATCAACGGTGTCAAATTCGGCATGAATCTGATAATAGTTTTTGATTTCAGAAGTCTTGTCAACCAGTTTGATATTCAGGATTCCTCCGCCTCTCGACTGCATGTTTTTTGTGATCTGAGCAGTGTCTTTGTACAGTTTTGCAAGAACGGTATCCAGATAAAAATGATTCAGTTTTTCGGCATCTCCTTCAAACATAAAATGAACATGGCCGAGTTTGATTTTTGAAAGAATTTTGGTTTTAAAACCGCCTTTGTCCAGCCAAAATTTTGCAGATTTTGAAGCGGCTGCCACCACCGAACTTTCTTCGATCGCCATCGGCAGACAAAGCAGTTCGCCGTCGATCAGAAAGTTGGGTGCAAATCCGAGCGGCATATAAAAATTGGACAGCGTATTTTCTGAAAATTCATCATGCAGCCGCTGCAATTCCGGATCTTCATTCCAATACTGGGTAAGTGTCTGCACCGCTTTTTCGGAACCGTTCAGATATTCATTGACCAGCCATTCGATCTTGGCCTGTTTGGACATTTTTGAAAAACCTTCAACCGGCTTATGTTTCATGTTCACTGATTTTGTCTTACAAAAGTAAGGATTAGAAAATGGATTCGGACCGTTTTGTCCTTTTAATTTAATAACTCGAAAAACTTAAAAAAATTATTGGACAATTCAGATTTTAGAATTTTATTTGCAGTCATAAAAGCGGGAATAGCTCAATTGGTAGAGCGTCAGCCTTCCAAGCTGAATGTTGCGGGTTCGAGTCCCGTTTCCCGCTCTACTTTTCAACTTCCAATCCGTTTATATCAACTTCCAATCCGTTTATAATCAATAATTTTCAATAATTCTAAAAACTATTTTTAGAAGATGGAATTCAATCTTTGAAATCATAGAATTCAATAAATTCAAAAAATAAATTTGTAAAATCAAAAATTAATTTTCAATCTTTGCCCATTCAAAACGAAAAAATGAATTCAAAATTTAACAAAATGCAGATGATGATGATGTGCGGAAACGCGCAGGGGCTGCTTTTGGTTTAAATTGAAGAATCAGATGATATACAGAAAGCCCCTGCCAACGCAGGGGCTTTTTTTGTGGACAAAAATTAAATTAGAATAAAACAGAAAGAAAAAATGACTTTCAATACTTGTAAAACCGGCAAAATGATGATGTGCATGTTTATGCGCCCGCCAAAGCTTTGCCCAAAGTCAGCAAGTGAATGAGTCTGTAAAAAAATAATCAAACAGCAAAACTTGAAGTCCTTTCGGCAAAAACCGGAGGGACTTTTTTTATATCAATTTTTTAACAATTCTAAAATCTTTAAACAATGAGTAATTTTAAATTTTCAACCAGCGCCCTTCATTCGGGCCACGACGTCAAAGCAACAGCAGGAAGCAGAGCTGTGCCGATCTATCAGACCGTTTCTTATGTGTTTGAAAATGCGGATCATGCCGCAGGTGTTTTTAATCTTTCAATTCCGGGTTATATCTATACCCGACTCAACAATCCGACAACTGATGTGCTCGAACAGCGTCTCGCAGCGCTTGAAGGCGGTATCGGTGCAGTTGCAACAGCATCGGGTGCTTCTGCGGTTTCAACCACTCTGCTGACACTTTTGAGAGCCGGTGACCACATCGTTTCTTCAAACAGTCTGTATGGCGGAACCTACAATCTGCTCAGTGTGACTTTGCCGAGACTCGGAATCGAAACCGGTTTTGTCGATCCGGATAATCTGAAAGCATTGAGGGCTTCAATTCGTGAAAACACCAGAGCGATTTTTGCCGAAACTTTGGGCAACCCGAAACTTGATCTGCTGAATGTGAGAGCGATTTCAGAAATCGCACATGAGTTCAGAATTCCGCTGATTGTTGACAATACAGCACTTTCGCCTTATCTTTTCAGACCGATCGAACATGGAGCCGATATTGTGATTCATTCGCTTACCAAATACATTTCGGGCAACGGAACCGCTTTGGGCGGTGTGATCATCGATGCCGGAAAATTTGACTGGAGCAACGGAAAATTCCCTGAATTTACAGAACCTTCACCCGGTTATCACGGTCTGGTTTATCACGAAGCGCTCGGAAATGCAGCATTTATCGCAAAAGTCAGAATCGAAGGTTTGAGAGATTTTGGCGGTGCATTGAGTCCGTTTAATTCTTTTCAGATCATTCAGGGATTGGAAACGCTGCCGATCAGAATTCAGAAACACAGCGAGAATGCGCTCAGAATTGCAGAATGGCTTGAAACCAGAGATGAGGTTGCCTGGGTGAATTATCCCGGATTAAAATCAAGCAGATATTATGAAGCAGCCCGGCATTTTCTTCCCAACGGACAAAGCGGCATCGTGACTTTTGGTCTGAAAGGAGGTTATGAAGCAGCCAAAAAAGTGGTGGATGAAACCAAACTGTTTTCACTGCTTGCCAACTTCGGCGATTCAAAATCGCTGATTATCCATCCTGCTTCGACTACCCATCAGCAGCTTTCAGAAGAAAGTCAGCAATCGACCGGCGTAACACCCGATCTGATCAGATTGTCTGTGGGTCTCGAAGATGTGGAGGATCTGATTGATGATTTGAGAAATGTATTTGAACAATTGGAAACACAGACAGATGGATCGTTTGAGAACGGTGACAGTCAGGAATTACAGGCTGTCTGACGATAATTTTTATGATTTTGATTTGAGTTTTCAGCTTTTTGGACGGCCGCTCCATACTGCGCCGGTGGTGCTTGTCAATCATGCACTGACCGGAAACAGCAGAGCAGCCGGCCCGAACGGCTGGTGGAAAGAACTGATCGGTGAAGGAAAAACCATCGGTTTGGAAAATTATACGGTGATTGCATTTGATGTGCCCGGAAACGGTTTTGGATCCGATCCGGTCAGACTGTCCGCAGATTATCGGCTGCTGACTGTGAAAGTCATTGCGGATTTGTATTGGAAAGCGCTTGATAAATTGGGAATCGATCATTTGTTTGCTGTCATCGGCGGAAGTCTTGGCGGAAGCATCGCCTGGGAAATGGCTTTTCAAAAACCGAATGCAATCGAAAATCTGATTCCGGTTGCATGCGGACTGAAGGCTTCAGACTGGCTGATCGGAAATGTTTTGGTTCAGGATGAAATTTTGAATCATTCCAAAAATCCGATTGAAACCGCAAGAAAACATGCGATGCTTCTTTATCGGACACCGCTTTCTTTTGATCTGAAATTCAATCGAAAATTTAAATCCGATGAAAATCAGTATGAAGTTGAAAGCTGGCTGAATTATCACGGCAAAGCATTGAAAAATCGTTTTTCGCTGGATGCCTACAAACTGATGAATCATCTGCTGAAAACCATTGGTGAGGATTTGACTGAAGCTGAAATTCTGAATTTTTCAAAAGTCAGTCAGTCAAAAATTCATCTGGTCGCGGTCGAAACCGATTATATGTTTACAAAAGAGGAACAGAAGGAAATCTACCGATTGATCAGAAGAAACAAATACAATATCGGTTATCACCAGATTTCGTCGGTTCACGGTCATGATGCATTTCTGATCGAATATGAACAGCTGTCATCGATTTTGAAAGAAATTTTTTCGGCCGGTATAAAAACGGCTGAAATCAGAAAAACCAGGATCGCAGCACTGTATTCGGCATGAAGAAAAAATTAAATTAAAAAACAGAAAAAAATGAAAATTATCAAATTTGGAGGAAGATCGCTTGCGGCTGATCAGGGTCTTGACAACGCAATCCAAATCGTCCAAAATCAGTCAAAAAATCAAAAAATCGCGGTGGTGGTTTCGGCCATCGGAGATACAACAGATACGCTTGAAAAAATTCTTGAAAAAGCAAAAAAACAAAACGGATATGTCGCTGCATTTGAAGAATTCAAAAACAGGCCTTATCATTCGGAAACCGATCTGACAGAAGAATTCGGACTGCTTCAAAAACTGTTTGAAGGTGTTTCACTGATTGCAGATTACAGCCCGAAAATCAGAGATCTGGTTTTGGCTCAGGGTGAATTGATTTCGATCAAAGTGCTGTCGGATCAGCTTTCAAAAAGAAATATCAAAGCAATTCCGGTTGACAGCCGAAAGATTTTTCTGGCAGATGATAATTACGGAAATGCAGTTGCGGATGAACAGAAATCAGAATTCAAAACAAAGGAACTGTTTTCAAAATTTGACAAAAATTCAATTCCGGTTGTCAGCGGTTTTATCGCCTCGACCCAAAAAGGAGATACGGTGACGCTCGGCAGAAACGGCAGCAATTATTCGGCTGCGCTGCTTGCCAAATTTGTAAAAGCAAAAGAATTGCAGAATTATACCCATGTGGACGGCATCTTTACCGCCAATCCGGATTGGGTGAAAAATTCTCAAAAGATCGACCGGCTGAGTTATGAAGATGCAAACGAACTCGCAAATTTCGGTGCTTCGATTCTTCATTCAAAAACGATTCAGCCGCTGGTTGAAAACAAAATTCCGATTCGGATTTTAAATACGCTGAAACCGGATGAAAAAGGAACGCTGATTTCAGAAAAACCGACTCAGGAAGGAATCCGTTCGCTTTCGCTCCAGTCCGAAGTTGCACTGATTCAACTGAACGGTCAGGGACTGCTCGGGAAATCGGGAATCGACGGAAGGATTTTTGGTGTTCTGGCAAAAGAAAATGTGAGTGTCGGTCTGATTGCGCAGGGAACTTCGGAAAGAGGAATCGGTTTTATCGTTTCAGAAAATGATGCAGAGAAAGCCGCCAATGCACTGCAAAATGAATTTAAAAAAGATTTTGACAGCGGTGATGTCGATCGGATTTCGATTCGAAAAGACATAGCGGTGATTTCAATTGTCGGTCAGGATTTGAATAGTTTTGACAAGGCTTATTCGGCTTTGGTCAAAAATAAAATCATTCCGATACTTTTCAGCAATGCGGTGACCGGAAAAAACGTCAGTCTGGTGGTTGAAAAAGAACATTCAAAAAAAGCTTTGAATGTGATTCACGGACAGATTTTCGGAATTTCAAAAACGGTCAATCTGGTTTTGTTCGGACACGGAAATGTGGGCAATGCGCTGATCGGTCAGCTGTTGGAATCAGCCGGAAAAATCGAAAAAAAGAAAAACATCAGACTGAATATATTTGGAATTGCAAATTCAAAAAAGATACTGCTGGACGAAAACGGAATCGGCAAAGACTGGAAATCAAGAATTGAAAAAGAAGCTGAAAATTATAAAACAGAAGACATCATCCGTTTTGCGGACGAACATCATCTTGAAAACCTGATTGCGGTTGACAATACCGCTTCAAAAGCATTTACAAAAAATTATATCCGTTTGGTCGAAAATGGTTTTGATCTGATTTCATCCAACAAAATTGCAAATACGGTCGAATATGATTTTTACAAAAAACTGAGAGAAAGTCTGAAATCAAATCATAAGGAATATCTGTATGAAACCAATGTGGGTGCCGGTCTTCCGTTGATTGACACCATCAGACTGCTGCATCTTTCGGGTGAAAATATCACCAGAATCAGAGGCGTTTTTTCGGGCAGTCTGAGTTATATCTTCAATCGTTTTTCAAAAGATGAAGTTGCTTTCAGTCAGATTTTGAATGATGCAATCGAGCTTGGATTTACTGAACCCGATCCGAGAGAAGATCTGTCCGGAAATGATGTCGGTCGGAAACTGCTTGTGCTTGCCAGAGAACTGGATTTGAAAAATGAATGGGATGAAATCAGGATTCAGAATCTGATTCCAAAAGAATTACAGCGGGTTTCGACCAAAGAATTTCTTGAAAAAAAGGAAGGTCTGGATTATTATTTCGGTTTGGTCAAAAAGAATCTTGAAGCCGGAACGGTATTGAGATATATCGGTGAACTTTCGGGTGATTTGGCTCAGGAAAAAGGAGTGCTTGAAACCCGGCTGGTTGAAGTTTCGTCAGACAGTGCGCTGGGACAGCTGAAAGGTTCTGACAGTATTTTTGAAATTTATACCGAAAGTTACGGCAAAAACCCGATTGTGATTCAGGGTGCGGGCGCGGGTGCCGGTGTGACTGCAAGAGGAGTCTTTGGAGATATTCTCAGACTGGCTGACCGTTAGGGTTTAAAGTTTCTGAAGATTACCTTTGATTTAACAGTTATGTAACAAAAGTATCAGCAGAAAATCTTAACTTTGCACGATTATAATAAAAAAACGAATAACAATCATGAAACAAATTTTTACATTGCTTTTCTTGAGTGCTTCAATGTTCTTGGGTGCTCAAAACATTTTGCAAAATGGAAGTTTTGAAAGCTGGTCAGAAGGTCTTCCGGATTTCTGGTTCGGTTCAAAATCCAACATTGCGCAGTCAAAAGTTCTTGAATCTTCAGATGCACAGGACGGTTCAAAATCAGTTGAACTGATCAACAATTCAAGCAGCCACAAAAGATTTACCTCAGAAGGCTACAACCTGACAGCCGGTACAACTTACACACTGACTTTTTATGCAAAAGGTTCAGGTGAAGTAAGAAATTCATTCTTCAACGGAAACCCGGACTCTTCAGGAGGCGGTTATGCATCTTATTCACCTTATACTACAGTTGACGGAAACTGGCAGAAAATCACTTATGTATTTGATACCGACGTTGACGTTACCGGTGTTGAAATCATTTTTTCTGTAAGAAATACAGCTGAGGAAGACGGAGTATTGATTGACAATGCAAATCTGACAGAAGGCGGAGAAGTTGAAGTAACCGAAGTTGCTACAATTGCAGATTTGAGAGCAGGTGTAATCGGCGGGCCGGTATACAAACTGACCGGCGAAGCGCTGCTGACCTATAAGATTTCAAACAGACATCAGAAATATATTCAGGACAATACCGCAGGTATACTGATTGACGATGTTGCAGCGAGACTGGGTGACGATTATGAAGTGGGTGACAAAATTAAAAACATCACCGGTTCATTGGTTGACTACAACGGTCTGATTCAATTCGTACCTACCGAGGCAGGTGAAGCTGCGGTTTCTTCAGGAAATCCTGTGAACTATCAGCTGGTTTCCTTGTCAGCTTATCTGGCAAACCCGACTGCTTATGAAAGCGAATACATTGCAATCAACGATGTAACCATTTCAGATTTTGAAGGCGGTGACGGTACTTTCCAAAACGGCAAAGGATATCCTGTAACCGACGGAACTTATGAGGTAGAAGGAAGAACTCAGATCTATGATATTCCGATTATCGGTCAGCCGATTCCTTCAACTCCGGTTGCAATCTTTGGTTTTGGCGGAAGATTCAATTCGACCATCCAGGTATTCCTGACAGACGTTACCGCTGCAATGGGTGTGAGCGATCTGACTGATTCAGATATCGTGATGACAACCGTTTGGACCAATACTGCAAACTTTGTAGCAGAAGGAAAAGCAGTGGTTGAAATCTTCAATATGAACGGTCAGCTGATTCAGAAAGCAGAAGGAAACAACTCTTTCCAACTGAATGTAAGCGGACTTGCCAAAGGAGTTTATGTGGTGAAAGTTACTGCAGACGGCAAGACCACCATCAGAAAAGCTGTTAAGAAATAATCTTAAGTTCAGATATAAAAAAATCCCGCTCGTTTTTGAAGCGGGATTTTTTTTTGGATTAAATTTTTCTCAGATTTTGTTTTTTATGACCTCCACAAATTAGCTCTCAAAATTTATTAGACGCAGCGTATAATCAAATGTGTTCAGTTGATGTAAATTTCTGAATAAAGACCTCGATGTCAGGAATATGATTTAAAGATTTACAGTTTGATGGATGTAGAGACGTACGGCCGTACGTCTCTACAACAACAAAATCGAAATATTTCACTATGTTTTTCTTTTGAAATCCATTCATTTTCTGAAATAATTTTTAGATGGATGTAATGATCTTTATATCAATATAACAAGCATAAAAAAATCCCGCATCCAAATGGAGCGGGATTTTATTTTGGATTAATTTTTTTTCAGACCGTATTTTTTCTGCTTCGAATCATTCGATCGAGTGAATATTTGCCCGGTCCGAGCAGGAACAGCGTAAAAAAGGCAGCAAGATAAATAAGCGGTAATTCTTTGCTTCCGAATTCGTCTGCTTTGTGAACCACAAATACAACATATGCCATAGTGATGACGAGCGGTATCAGCGCAATCCGGGTGAACAGACCGATCACCAGCAGTACCGCACAAATGAATTCCGCAAACATCACAAGGGTATAAGTGGTTTTCATGCCCATGCCCATAAAATTGACAAATTCAATATCGCCACCTGCAATAACTTTCTGGAATTTGGCCAAACCATGGCCATAAAGCATAGAGCCGCCTGCGACCAGTCTTAAGATCAAACCGGCAAGGTCAACCCTTGACGTGGATGTACCGGATGAAAATAAAAATTCTGATTTCATAAAAATAATTTTAAGTCAATAAAGATAAAAATTAATTTGAATCAGCTGTTTAAAATCAATTTGGGGTAATGGTTATTTGCCCAGAAATTCAACGATGTAATTAAAAAAATCTTTTGGATTTTCGGCATGCAGCCAGTGACCCGCATTTGAAACCGTTTTGATGACAGCATTCGGAAATCTGCTGTAGATCAGATCAAAATCGCTGTCCAAAATATAGCCTGATTTTTCGCCTCTCAAAAACAATGTCGGTTTTTCAAATCGGCCGTCGGTCATTTCATGTTCGATCATTTCGTCATACCAATGGGTCAGCACCTTCAGATTGAAACGAAAACCGTATTTCCCGTTTTCCTGCATATATACATTTTTCAGCAAAAACTGTCGAACCGAATATTCGGGTATATAATTTTTTAAAACCTCATCCACGTCTGTTCTTTTTTGAACTTTATCAAAATCAACCAAGTTCAATCCTTTAAAAATTCCCTGATGATGCGGCGGATAAGCTTTTGGCGCAATATCGGCAACAATCAGTTTTTCAAGCCTTTCGGGATGCAGATATGAAAATTCGATCACCGCCCTTCCGCCCAGCGAATGTCCCAACAGATAACACTGATGAATCTGGTGATAATCGAGATAATTGAGTACATCTTCTGCCATCGCCTTAAAACTCATATCGTCCGAATGAAAACTCCGGCCGTGATTCCTCAAATCGATAGCGTGAACCGTATAATATTCCGAAAAATGTTTTGCAAGTGTTCCAAAATTATCCGACTGACCAAAAAGACCGTGAAGGATTAAAAAATGTTTTGGGTGGTCGCCCGTTATTTTGCTGTGAAGTATATCTGACATTTGAGTTTTGTTCGAATTAATACGAATTTAGTTATTAAAATACACAACTCAATCTTGCTGCGCCAATTCTATCCTTTTCAGATAAGACTGAATCGTATTTTCAAATCCCATATAAATTGCATCAGAAATCAGTGCGTGACCGATTGAAACTTCTGCAATTTCGGGAATCTGTTCAATAAAATATTTCAGATTGTCAAGACTCAAATCATGACCCGCATTCAGACCCAAACCGACTTTGATCGCTTCGTCGGAAGTTTCTCTGTAAGCTTTTATTCCGTTCAAATTTCCTTTTGAATATTCAACTGCAAATGCTTCAGTATAAAGCTCGATCCGGTCGGTTCCGGTTTTTGCGGCAGCTTCAACCAGTTTTGGATTTGGATCCAGAAAGATCGAAGTTCTGATTCCGTTTTTTTTGAATTCAGAAATTACTTCGGTCAGAAAAGACTGATTATTGATCGTATCCCAGCCTGCGTTTGAAGTAATTGCATCAATCGAATCGGGCACCAGTGTGACCTGATCCGGTTTTACATCAAGAACAAGATCGATAAATTTTTTGACCGGATTTCCTTCAATATTGAATTCGGTGGTGATGATCGGTTTGATTTCATAAACATCACTGTAACGGATATGTCTCTCGTCCGGTCTCGGATGAACCGTAATTCCCTGTGCGCCGAATTCCTGAGCCTTCACCGCAGCTTCCTTTACATTGGGTGTATAGCCGCCCCTTGCATTTCTTATGGTGGCGATTTTATTGATGTTAACGCTAAGTTTAGTCATTGTTTTGATTGATTACAAAGGGTTGAGAAACTTCGAGCCCGAATTCTTTACTTGCGGTAATCAGATGATCAAACACATCAGACTGTATTCTTTCAAAGACCGCAAATTTAGAATCGTTTGCAAAACAGTAAATCTCAAGCGGCATACCGATTGAAGTCTGCTGCAGTTGTCTGACGACGAGTGTGTCGTCTTTTGAAATATCACCTCTGCTTTCCAGATATTTTTGGGCATAAATCCTGAAAGTTCCCATATTGGTCAGCTGTCTTCCGTTAATGATCAGGTCGGGATTCTGCACATCCTGATTTGTCTTTTTGATTTCCTCTTCTTTTTGTCTGATGTAATCACTGATCAGATCGATTTTCTCAAATTTTCTGAGCATTTCATGATCGCAGAATTTGAATGAATTCACATTGAACACGATCGCCCTTTTGATTCTTCTTGTATTTGAATCTGACATCCACGAGTGATTGATCACTTCTGAAGAAACCAAATCATAGGTGGGAATGGTCGAAACCGTTTTGTCGAATTTTTCAATTTTGGTCACAGTCAGATTGATCTCTTTTACGACTCCTTCAAGATCGTATTTTGAAACCGAAATCCAGTCACCGATTTTAATGGTCTTTGTTGATGAAATCTGTACACCCGAAATAAATCCGAGAATAGAATCACGGAAAATCAGCAGTACCACCGCGGTCAGCGCACCAAGAACAGTGAATATCTGGCTGAGTTCAACATCGATCAGAGTTGCCACAAATGCGAGCAAACCAAAGAAAATTACAAAGACTTTGGTCAATTGCGCAAAGGTTCTGAATCCGATTTTTGAATAAGTCTTTTCATCATCGTTGTCGTTGACTGCAATAATTGCGTCAATCAGTCTGAAGATAAAAAGTATAAATAAAAATATGACCAGCAGTCCGATGGATTTGCTGGTGATTTTATCGATTCCGGCATATTTCTGAAACACATGCGGATTGACAGAGATCAGCAGACTGACTGTGAAAAAATGGATCAGCGCCCGAAAGACTTTGTGTTTGTAAAACATCCGGGTCCATTTGAATTTTGAATTTTTGAGCAGCAGTCTCAGAATAAAACCCGAGATTTTTTGAAGTACAAAATCAAATGACAAAAGAATCAGCAGCCAAAATCCGATTTCCAACACCGGCAGCAGAAACGAAAAAGAAGTATTTGACAAAATTCCGCTGAGCCAGCTTCGGATCGAAGTCGCGCTTTCTTCCAGAAACTCGTTTGTGTATTGGTTTGTACCTTTTTCGAACAACTGAATAAATTTTTTGCAAAGTTAGGATATAAATACATTTAAAAAGATGTTATTTTTACAGTTATGGACGATACCGTAATCAGGATTCTTTTTGGAATCGGCATGCTGATCGGCATTTTGGGAACCATACTTCCGGTCATTCCGGGCACGCCTCTGGTTTTTGGAATGCTGCTGCTCGCAAAGCTTTTGGGCTATTCCCAAATCAGTTGGTGGCTGATTGCAATTTTCGGATTTTTTACAGGAATCGGAATTTTGCTCGATTATCTGATTCCGATGGCAACCACAAAAAAGCTGGGCGGAAGCCGCTACGGTCTGATTGGTTTGACGATCGGTTTTCTGGTCGGAATAATTTTTTCGCCTTTTGGCTATTTCAGTCTGATTGTCGCTCCGTTTTTGGGCGCGTTGATCGGCGAACTGATTTATGACCGGAAAAATCAGGGCAGAGCCGTCAGGGCTGCAACCGGATCACTGATTGGTTATTTTCTGACCATTGCGTACGGTCTGGTTGTTTCGTTTGCGATATTTGGGATTTATCTTTTCAAAGATATTTTCTGATTGACGACAACTGATTTTATTATAATTTCAAAAAAATGGTTCTAAAAATCATCAATTCAAATATTTATTGTAAATTTGCAACGCTTTTAGGGAAAAAATAAAAGAGGGCCTTTTTAGCTCTCTTTTTTATTATAGGTATGAACAGAGAAAAGATTGAACAGCTGGTGGAAGAAGCGATTTCCGAGAATCCTTCACTCTTTTTGGTCGGATTGAAAATTTCGATAGACAATTCGATTGAGGTTTTGGTTGACGGTGATGAAGGACTTCCGTTGGATGAGATCATCAGAATCAGCCGTCATGTGGAACACAATCTGGACAGAGAACAGGAAGATTTTTCACTGAATGTTTCATCGCCCGGTGTTGGAAATCCGCTGATGCTGCCGAGACAGTTCAAAAAGAATATCGGCCGAACACTGAAGGTCAGCTGTGAGGACGGTTCCGAAATTGAAGGAAAGCTTGATCTGGCGTACGAAGAAGGAATTTTGATGAAATGGTCAGCCAGAGAGCCCAAACCGACCGGAAAGGGAAAACATACCGTAGAAAAAGAGCAGAGAATAAATTATAACGACATAAAAAAAGCAATTGTAAAAATTACCTTTTAAAAAGCAAATAAGATGGACAACATTGCACTGATTGAATCATTCGCTGATTTCAAGGACGAAAAAAACATAGACAGAATCACTTTGATGGCAATTCTTGAGGAAGCGCTTCAGGGAATTCTGAGAAGAAAATTCGGTTCTGACGACAACTTCGACATCATCGTGAATCCGGACAAGGGTGACCTTGAAATCTGGCACAACCGTATTGTGGTTGCAGACGGAGAAGTTGAAGATCCGAGCGCCCAGATCGAGCTGTCGGCAGCAAGAAAAATCGAACCCGATTTTGAGATTGATGAAGAAGTATCCGAGCCTGTAAAACTCGAAGATCTGGGTCGTCGTGCGATCCTGTCGCTTCGTCAGAATCTGGCCGCAAAAATCCAGGAGCATGACAATGCAAACCTGTATGAAAGATTTAAAGAAATGGAAGGCGAGATCGTTTCGGGTGAAGTTCATCACATCCGTCAGAAACATGTCATCATCATGGACGATGATCAGAACGAAATGATCCTTCCGAAAGAAAATCAGATTCCGTCAGATTTCTTCAGAAAAGGAGAATCTGTAAGAGCGGTGGTTGACGAAGTGAAACTGAAAGGAATCAGACCTCAGATCGTACTGTCAAGGACTTCACCAAAATTCCTTGAAAAACTTTTTGAAAGTGAAATTCCCGAAATCTTCGACGGACTGATCACCATCAAAGGAGTGGCGAGAATACCGGGCGAAAAAGCAAAAGTTGCGGTTGAATCTTATGATGACCGAATCGACCCGGTGGGTGCATGTGTGGGAATGAAAGGTTCAAGAATCCATTCGATCGTTCGTGAATTGAGAAATGAAAACATTGACGTAATCAATTATACCAACAATCTTCAGCTGTATGTTTCGAGAGCGCTTGCGCCGGCAAGGATTTCGAAAATGGAAATCGATGAAGATGACAAAAGAGTTTCTGTTTACGTAAAACCGGAAGAGGTTTCTAAAGCAATCGGAAAGGGTGGTCACAATGTTCGTCTGGCCGGAAAACTGATTGGAATGGAAATCGATGTGTTCAGAGATATTCCACAGGATGAAGACGTTGAATTGACAGAATTCAAAGATGAAATCGAAGACTGGGTCATCAACAGTTTCAAAAACATCGGTTTGGATACTGCGAGAAGCGTTTTGGAGCAGGATATAAACGACCTGATCAACAGAACCGATCTTGAAGAAGAAACCGTTCTTGAGGTGATTAGAATTCTTAAGGAAGAGCTTGAAGATTAAGAAATAAAATAAAATCGCTAAATATAGATTCACTACATTTGCAAATCAAAAAAATTAAATCAATATATGCCGGGAGCAAAAAGACTAAGTAAGGTATTAAAAGAATTGAACATCTCAATGGATCGTGCACTCGATTTTTTGGGTGAGAAAGGAATCCAGCTGGATCGTTCTCCCAATACAAAAATCGACCCGGAGACCTATACTCTATTGGAAATGCAGTTTCAGTCGGATGCCAAACAAAAAGCTGCGTCTGAAGAGGTGGTAATCAATAAAATGTCTGAAAAGAAGTCTGAAGAAACCAAAAAGGAAACCGAGCAGAAAAAGACAGAACCCGCAGAAGAGCCGAAGGCAGAACCAAAAGTTGAGCCTGAAAAGGAAAAAGTGGTTGAGCCTGAGGTGATGGAAATTGAAGTTCCTGAAATTGAAAAACCGAAGGTGCTGGGCAAAATTGNNCTGTTTCAAAACCCAAAAAGAAAAAACAGGATGAGAAACAGGAAACGGTTAAAGAAACTGTAAAAGAAGAAAAGACCGAAGCAGCTGAAAAAGCAGAGCCGGTTGCAAAGGAGGAGCCGAAAAAGAAAGAAGAGAAGAAAGAAGCAAAGCAGGAAGAGAAAGCGGCTGAGCCAAAAGTAGAGGCGGAAGAACCTCAAAAAATAGAAACGGTTTATAAAGAGCTGAAAGGTCCGAAATTTACGGGTGCAACCATTGACCTTTCCGAATTTGACAAGGACAAAAAACTGGCCGAGGAAAAGAAGGAAAAACAAAAACAGGAAAAGGAAAATCGTAAAAAGAGAAAAAGAATCAGAAAAGGTGTAAAACCCGAATCTGCAACTACACAAAACAGCAGCGATGACAACAAGACTGCATCAAAAGATACAAGAGGCGGAAAAGCCCGTCCGCACAGAAGACAGGTTACCGAGCTGACCGAAGAAGAGGTTTCAAAACAAATCAAGGAAACTTACGAAAAGCTTACCAGCAAAGGAAACCGTTCAAAAGGAGCAAGACACAGAAGAGACAAAAGAAAAGAGCGCCGCGAAATGGAAGCCATGGAAATGGAAGCCATGGAAAAGGACAAAACGCTGAGAGTTACCGAATTTGTGACTGTAAACGAGCTTGCCAGTCTGATGGACGTTGCGGTGACTGATGTGATTTCAGCCTGTATGTCGCTGGGTATCATGGTAACCATGAACCAGAGACTTGAGGCGGACACCATTCAACTGGTGGCGGACGATTTTGGTTTTAATGTAGAATTCAGCAATGCTGAGGAAGAACTCGATATAGAGGAGGAAATCGAAGACCTGCCGGAAGACCTGGTGCCGCGCGCTCCGATTGTTACCGTCATGGGACATGTTGACCACGGTAAAACATCGCTTTTGGACTACATCAGAAAAACCAATGTGATCGCCGGTGAATCGGGTGGGATTACCCAGCACATCGGTGCATACAATGTGAAATTGGAAAACGGTCAGAAAATCACTTTTCTGGATACGCCGGGTCACGAAGCCTTTACCGCGATGCGTGCCAGAGGAGCTCAGGTGACAGATATTGCAATCATCGTGATTGCGGCAGACGATCAGGTGATGCCTCAAACCAGAGAAGCGATCAGTCATGCTCAGGCAGCTGAAGTGCCGATTGTTTTTGCAATCAATAAAATTGACAAACCGACTGCCAATGCAGACAAGGTGAAAGAACAGCTTGCCGGTATGAATCTGTTGGTTGAAGATTGGGGCGGAAGCATCCAGTCAGAAGATATTTCAGCAAAATCAGGTCTCAATGTGGCCGAATTGCTTGAAAAAGTATTGCTTCAGGCAGAAATGCTTGAATTAAAAGCAAATCCGAAAAGACTTGCGGTTGGGACTGTGATTGAGGCTTCACTCGACAAAGGAAGAGGATATGTTACCACACTGATCGTTCAGAACGGAACGCTGAGAGTAGGTGATTATCTGGTTGCCGGAAGTCATCACGGAAACGTGCGTGCGATGCTGGACGAAAGAGGAAACCGAATCAAAGAGGCAGGACCGTCAACACCGGTCACCATACTTGGTTTGAACGGAGCGCCGACAGCGGGTGATAAATTCAGAGTTTATGAAGATGAGCACGAAGCCAAGCAGATTGCCAACAAGAGAGAGCAGTTGCAGCGCGAGATGACCATCAGAACCCAGAAGCACATTACGCTGGACGAGATCGGAAGACGAATTGCGCTTGGAGATTTCAAAGAATTGAACATTATATTAAAAGGTGATGTGGACGGATCGGTAGAAGCATTGACAGATTCACTGCAAAAACTTTCGACTGAAGAAATCCATATCAATATATTATATAAAGGTGTAGGTCAGATTACAGAATCTGATGTACTTCTTGCGAGTGCGTCCGATGCGGTGATTATCGGCTTCAATGTGAGACCGGGTGCATCGGCAAAAGAAATTGCAGACAGAGAAGAAATCGAAATCAGAAATTATTCGATCATCTATGATGCGATCAACGATGTGAAAGAAGCAATGGAAGGAATGCTGTCTCCCGAAATGAAGGAGCAGGTGACCGGAAATGTTGAGGTGAGAGAAACCTTCAAAGTATCCAAAGTCGGAACGATTGCCGGTTGTATGGTACTCGACGGCAAAATCACCCGAAACTCGAGCGTCAGACTGATCAGAGACGGTGTGGTAATCTATGACGGAGAACTTGCAAGTCTGAAACGTTTCAAGGATGATGTCAAAGAAGTGACCAAAGGATATGAGTGCGGTCTGAACATTCAAAATTACAATGACATACAGATCGGAGACATCATAGAAGCCTATGAAACGGTTGAAGTCAGAAAAAAACTGAAATAAAACTTTCCGATCAGAAAGTGAAATTATAAATAAAGCCGCTTCCGAATTTGGGAGCGGCTTTTTTGCAATCACTGAACAGATAAGGAAGTGAATGGAGTTAAAGTTTAAAAAAATTTGGATATCTTAATAAAATGTTACAATTTTGCCACGATAATGTTATAAAAAATTAAGTATGAGGACAAAATTTGCATTTTTAAGTGCACTTTTCCTGCTCTTCGCGGGGCAGGTAATTTTTGCTCAGGTTACAGGTACGGTTCAGGATGACTTCGGCCCTGTAGTTGACGCAGAGGTGACAGTGAAAGGTGGGGATGAGTCAGCTTTTACGGATGACAACGGTAAGTTTGAAATCAACGCAAAAGTTGGCGATGAATTGGTGATTACCGATATCATGGGGAACTCACAGAACTTTAAGATCGCCAGATTAAACATGGGCGTATTGAAGTTGGGTAGTGTCATTGAACTGGAAGTAATCAATCTGACAGGTAGTGTCTTCGACCCTACTTCAAACTCAGTTGCCGGTGTGACAATTATTGACCAGAAATCAATTGAAACCCTGACTCCTTCAATGTCTGTTGACCAGATGCTTTCCGGTAAAGTTTCCGGATTGAACTCTGTAGGACAGCAGGGAGGCGCTCCGGGTGGTGTTGCGAACGTAATTATTCGTGGTGCACTCGGTCTGAGCGGTGGTGTTAAGGAGCCATTGTATGTGGTTAACGGTGCTTATCTGAATTCAGATGACGTTAACTCCATCAACCCGAATGACATCGAATCAATTGAGGTTTTGAAAGAAGCATCCAAACTTGCGGTTTACGGTTCACGTGGAGCGAATGGTGTGGTTGTTATCAAAACCAAATCTGCAAGAAAAGGGCAGTCAATCATCAACTATAAGACAAGTATGGCGTATTCAGAACTGATGGATCTGCCAAACTTTAAGGTGATGAACTCTCTTGACCTTTTGAACTTTGACAATCAATTGTCTCAATTTGTTGACTGGCAGGGAAACACCATCAACGGTCTGGGGATCGCAAGAACTCCTGAAGAAATTGCTGAATTGAGCAAGATCGATACTGACTGGCAGGATGTGTTTACTAAAAGAGGATATCTGGTTTCACATTATTTGTCAATTACCACCGGTAGTGACAATGCTGCAACCAACTTCTCTTTGGGTTATGACAGCAACTCAGGTAACATTGTTTACTACAAAGGTTTTAATCGTATTACCGGTAACTTGAATACAAATGTTGCGGTGAATGACAGATTTAACTACGGTTTGAACTTGTCAGGTGCTTATACCACACGTGACAACCCTCGTGACCGTTACAATGCACAGAGCCCGTTCTACAGTATTTTGAACAACAGACCTTACACCACTCCTTATGTGATGGATGAGGACGGAAATGTTGTTCTGGACGAATTCGGTGATCCGAGATTCAATACAGCAGTTAACGCGACCAGCTATGCGGCACTTGACGAATTGAAATATACAAATACTGAAAACAGAAACTTGAGATTGTACGGATCAGGATTCTTGGCTCTGGAAATCTTCAGAAATGTGACTGCGCGTACAACCTTTGGTTTGAACTATGACAGAACACAGGCAGAATCTTTCGGCCAGCCTCGTTCAATCCTTTCTGACCTGTTGGGTTACGGAGGATGGAAATGGGATTCAAGTTCTGACCGTTTGGACTACAACTGGAGAAATGAGGTTTCTTATGTGAACAACTGGGGAGAGCACGGTTTGAAAGCGACTGTTGCATCTGAGTACATCAACTCAAACAACTACTACAGTCTGATCAACTCAAGAGGATATCCGAACAACATTCAGGATGTACAGGTTCTGGGTACAGTAACTCCTGCTACCACTTGGACCAACCGTTGGGAACTTTCAAGATTCGGTTACCTTGGTGTTGTTAATTATGACTACTCTAAAAAATATTTTGTAGACATATATGGGAGAAGAGACGGAACCTCACTGGCAGGTCTGGATAACCAGTACGGTACCTTCTGGGGTGCGTCAGTTGCATGGGATGCTGCAAGAGAAAACTTCCTGAATTCAGTTTCATGGCTTGATACCTTCAGACTTTCTGCTTCTTATGGTGAAAGTGGTGACGACAGCGGTTTGTCTCTGTATTCAAACATTCTTCAGATCGGTTTGGGTAACCACTTAGGATTCCCTTACTCTTATGTAAGTACTACAATCCCTAACAGAGATGTTACCTGGGAAAACAATAAGAAATTGAACCTTGGTCTTGACTTTGGATTCTTCAACAAGAGACTGACCGGTAGCTTTGCTTACTTCAGCGATAAGAGAACAGACTTCCTTTTCGATGATACCATGGCACCTGAGGTAGGATCTCCTACAGTTACAATCAACGCTGGTGAATTGGAAAATAAAGGTGTTGAATTGGCATTGAACTATGATGTGATCAAATCAAAATCAGGATTCAATATGTCAGTTTACGGTAACCTTACCAACATCAGCTACAAAATCAACGCTTTGAGCGGTGAGGATACTCAGATTTTCCCTTCAGGAACTTTTGAATCAATGGTTCACGAAGTTGGCAAAACTCCTTATTCATTCTATATGGTTCGTTACTTCGGTGTTGACCCTGCAACAGGACAGGCTATCTATCTGGATGCAGAAGGAAATCAAACTACCGAATACAGTGCTGACTATGCTGTGAATCTTGATAAATCTCCGCTTCCTACTTTCTACGGTGGATTCGGTTTGAGCGCTGACTACAAAGGATTCAACCTGAGAGCAGATTTCAACTATCAGAGTGGTGCTTATATGTACAACAACACTTATCATGATTTGATGGACCTGTCTCCGGGATCTAAGAACAATCACCACCAGGATGCTTGGAACTATTGGCAGAATCCGGGTGATACCAATGTATGGCAGGCACCTTCAGCTGAAGGATTCAGATATACTGACCAGTTCCTTGAAAAGAGCGATTACATCTTGTTCAGAAGCTTGGAATTGGGTTATTCATTCAACAAGAAATTGTTTGAAAGACTTCCGATCACAGGATTCAGAGTATTTGTTCAGGCACAGAACCTTGCTATCTGGACAAATTATCACGGTAACCCGGTTATTGGTACAGGATCAAGCGAAAGCAGTAACGTAGGCAATGTCGGATATGTATCAGGAGCCTTTACTGCATGGTCTTATCCATTGGCCAGAGTATATACATTAGGGCTTAACTTAACATTTTAATTAAATTGAAGATGAAAAAGATATTCAAATATTTAATGACAGCTGCACTGGCTTTCGGTTTCGTAAGTTGTGACAGTGACGATCTTGAGCAGCTGCCTCCGGGTAGTGCGATTTACGAATTCTATTTTCAGTCACCTGAAGAATTCGAATCAGCAATCAGAGGAGCATATATGTCTTTCTTTTCAAGCGGTTTCTATACAGCTGAAGGCGGAATTGTGAAAATAGGAGATGTTTTGGCAGACAACCTGGTTTTCAACCCGGGTGGTAGAGGAACTTCATTTATTGGCCACAACTGGCTGTATGACTCAGGTTCAGGTGCACCTACAGGAATCTATTCAGGTGCTTTCCAAATGATTACCAGAGTAAATGCAATTCTTGCAAATATTGATAATCTTGAAGATGCGGATTTCCCGAACAAAGCGCAGATCAAAGCAGAAGCTTTGGCTTTGAGAGGTATCGCTCACTTTGAGGTTGCAAGACACTATGTAAAAATCCCTACCCAGGGAGCTGATGCAAACTCTTATGTTGGTATTCCATACGTAACTGAATTTGATCCTTATCAGGAGCCAGCTCGTTTGGCAACTGTTGCTGATGTTTATACTAAGATTTTTGCGGATTTGGAAGCTGCACTTCCCGATATCCCTGCAAGCTCTGAAAATGTTTTCAGACTGAACCAAAATTCATACAAAGGAATTTTGTCAAGAATCTATCTGTATGCAGGTAATTATGACAAAGTTATTGAGTACGCAACTCCGGTTGTAGCTGCTGTTGCACCTGCACCAAGTTCTTCACTGAAAAACCTTTGGAGATCGAATGATCAGTCAGGCGTATTGTTCTCAACTCTGGTTGACCTGAGTGACCCGGTTATCGGTATCAACTACAGCCAGGGAACAGGACCTACCATGGTAGTTGAGTATGCAGTTGACAAAGCATTCTATGATTTGTTCAATCCAAGTACTGAAAAAGACCGTATGGACGCAACCATTGGTAAAAACAACTCTTTGAATATGTACTTTGTAAACAAATACATGCAGAGTATCATCGGTTTCGGTTCACACTACGGAAGATATATGAGAGTTGAAGAGGTTATCCTTAACCTTGCAGAAGCTCAGTATCTGAAACATCAGGAAGGTGCCGCTTTGACTACTTTGAACAAACTGAGAGATGCACGTTATTCTTCTTATTCTGGCGGCGAAAGCGGTGATGCATTGTTTGATGCAATCCAGCTGGAAAGAAGAAAAGAATTGGCATTTGAAACAGGTGACCGTTGGTTTACTTTGAAACGTCTTCAGGGCGTACCTGGTATTCCTGCAGTTTATCATCAGGGTGTTCAGCGTTCAGGTAACGGCGAACATGCTGACGGATCAGGAACTCCTCCTGTTAATTTGAACCTTGCTCCTGATGCAAGAGAATGGCAATTCCCGATTACTCAGTCACACATGATTCGTAACCCGAACATGACTCAGACACCAGGATATTAATATTCTATTGAATGATAATAAAAACCCGTTCTTTTGAGCGGGTTTTTTTATTCCCCATAATTTTTCATTTAACTTTGCCGAGTCGAAAAACGTTTATGAAAAAACTGCTTGGTCTTATACTGCTCACAGTTACACTGCTGCATTCCCATGCACAGATCAATCCTGAACTCGAAGGAGAAAATGCTGTTCAGGATTCTCTTCAGAAACTGAGCAGAAGAGAACCGGCAAGTGACAGTCTAAAAATCCACAAACCGGTCATCACAGATTATATCTATTGGAGAGAGAATGACATCAAACCGACTGTAATCGATACCACGATGACCATCAAAGGTTTTTACCACCAGAATTATACCCAAAAGGATATGTTTGGAAAAATGAGCTTTCCAAATTTTGGTCAGACTTTCAATCCCCTTGAATATACAGAAAACAGATTCAGACTTCAGCTGTTGCCCACCGGAAAATCATTCAATTACCTCTTTCCCGAAGACATCCGCTATTATGATGTGAAAACCCCGATGACCGAATTTGTATTTGAAAACGGATGGAGAGAAGGACAATATCTGTCAACCACATTTTCTCAGAATTTAAACCCGAGACTCAATTATTCGGTTCGTTACCGCGGTCTGCGTTCTGTTGGAAGATACAAAAACAGTCTTGCCGCAAACAATGCATTTATTGCCACAGTCAATTATCATTCAAAAAATGAAAGGTTCAGACTCTGGACCCATTATGCATCTCAAAATATAGACAATCAGGAAAACGGCGGCATCAGCGATCTGAATGAATTTGTCCATGACGACAGTCTGAGAACCACCAACCGACAAAATATTGCGGTCAATCTCAATACCGCACATACCGAATTTGATTCCAGAAGATTTCATCTGGCTGCGAGCTACGGTTTGTTTGGGAAATCAAAATCAGATTCCACCGTGCTGAGTGCGCCGCTGGTATTCAAAAATGTTTTTACTTACGAAAAGCAGAAATATTTCTATCGCGAAAAACAGGATGAAAATTATTATGAAAGTCCTGTATTTTCCGATTTGGACAGAAGAAGTCTGAAGAGTTTCGAAACGCTTCAGAATACTTCAACTGCAGAATTCAAATGGGGTGAAAAACTGCTGATTGAAGCAGGCGTCAGACTTGAAAATCTGAAACTTTACGGTGAATATCCGCTGAATCAGGGGCTGATCAATATTCCGAAAAACATTGAGGACAATCTTTTGGGCGCAGTTGGGAAACTGTATTTTGACTGGAATGACAAACTGAAACTGACTGCTGACGGTGAATTCAAATCGGGTGAAATTTTTAAAAGTCAGTATCATCTGAATTCGGAAATCGATATTCAGCCTTTGGGAGGATATCATCTGATTGCCGGCGGAATGATCGAATCTTCATTTCCGTCTTTGAATTTATTTTACAACCAGAGTTTTTACAAAGATTTCAATTATTACAACTACAGTTTTAAAAATACCAACATCCAAAAAGCTTACGCAAAACTTGATTTTGAAAAATTCAATACCCAATTCTCGGGCAGTCTGTACAACATCGACAATTATGTTTATGTCGATTCTGATTTCAGAACCAAACAGCTCAACGGCGGCATTTCACTGTTTCAATTGAGAGGCGATGTTTTGATTCCTTACCGGAATTTCAATTTGAGTGCGACCGTGCAATATCAGAAAGTTACCCAAAATGCAGATTTTCTTCCTTTGCCCGATCTGATTGCAAGAGCAAGTATTTATTGGCAGGGAATGGCATTTGACAACAAGGCAGAACTTCAGATCGGATTCAATGCAAATTATTTTACCGAATTTGAATCAAGAGAATTTTTTCCGGTGACCAATGAATTTATGCTTCAGCGTACAAATCCCGAATTTGGGATTCAAAAGATCGGCGGATATCCGCTACTCGACTTCTTTTTTAACATCAAAGTTCAGCGGATGAAAATTTATTTGAGAGCTGACCACTTCAATGCTTTCTGGGGTAAAAATAATTATTACAGCGCGCCATTTGTGCCTTTTAGAGATTTCAAAATTCAGTTTGGAATCAAATGGTATCTGTTTACTTAGAATTATTAAATCTCTAAACCCAATCGGGTTCATATTTAGTGATTTTTCCGGTCTTCGGATCGATCAGCACCCAAAGCGTTCTTGATTCGGCAATCAGCTCACCGTCTTTATAAAATTCCACAACCCTCGGCTGTCTGATTCCTTCGGGCATTTCGGGATAAGTTTTCATCAGCAGTCTGTCACCCAAATACAGCTGTTTTTTGTACCGGATATGATGATCGACCAGAAACCAGGCATAATCTGAATAACTGCTTTTCTTTTTCAGAATTTCCCAATGTTCTTCAGCCATCATTTCGACCCAATGCACATACTGCACATTGTTCACATGTCTGTTTTGATCCAAAAATTCTTCAGTGATTGTAATTTCTTTCTGATAAACCGGCATTTCCATCAGATCAGCTGTTTTTCAAATTCCAGTATTTCATCAAATATTTCAAACAGCTCATTGAGTTCGTTTGCAGTCACCAGTCGGGTTCGAAAAGGTTTGAAATCGGGAATTCCCTTGAAATAATTTGAATAATGTCTTCTGGTTTCCAGTATGCCCAGCTTTTCGCCTTTCCATTCGCAGGACCAGATCAGATGATTTTTTGCCGCTTCTGTTTTTTGGGTAAGTGTAGGCGGATCTGATTTTTCACCCGTTTTTAGAAAATGTTTGATTTCATTGAAAATCCACGGATTTCCGATGGCCGCACGGCCGATCATGATTCCGTCCACACCGTAGGTGTTTTTGTATTCCAATGCTTTTTCGGGCGAATCGATATCGCCGTTTCCAAAAATTGGAATCTCAATATTCGGATTTGTTTTCACTTTATTGATCAGTGTCCAGTCTGAATGACCTTTGTACATCTGTGCACGCGTCCGTCCGTGAATCGAAAGTGCTTTGATACCGGTTTCCTGAAGTTTTTCGGCAACTTCAAGTATATTGATGCTGTCGGTGTCCCAGCCCAAACGTGTTTTTACGGTCACCGGCAAATGGGTGCTGCTGACTACAGCTTTGGTCAGCCTGACCATCAGATCCACATCTTTAAGCACGCCCGCGCCGGCACCTTTTGTAACTACCTTTTTGACAGGACAGCCAAAATTGATATCGACCAGATCGGGTTTTACGGTTTCAACGATTTTTGCGGACATTGCCATTGCTTCTTCGTCACCGCCAAAAATCTGAATACCGACAGGACGTTCATAATCAAAAATGTCAAGTTTCTGACGGCTTTTGATTGCATCTCTGATCAGTCCTTCAGATGATATAAATTCGGAATACAGCATATCGACGCCATGCAGTTTGCAGAGTCTGCGAAAGGGCGGATCACTCACATCTTCCATCGGTGCCAGCAGCAGCGGGAATTCAGGGAGTTCTATATTTCCGATTTTGATCAATTTGAAATTTTTTGCAAATTTAGTTTATAGTTGCGAGTTATGCAGTTTGTACTTTTATTTTTGTATTGATTTATTACAAAAGACTACATTTGTATTACAAATAAATTCATAATGGAAACAAAAGAAAAAAAATTGATTTCTATCAGAATCAACAAAAATCTGTATGCCCATTTGCAGAAAAAGGCAAAAGAGGAAAACAGAAGCATAAATAATTATATTGAGACTTTGCTTTATGAAGCTTCTGAATATGAAATTCCAAACGAAGAGACCATAAAAGCAATACAGGAAGTAAAAGATCATTTGGCAGGAAAAATAGTATTGGATAAAATTAAAGACAAAGAAACCTTGAAAGATTATTTCAAAAGACTGTTGGAAGAAAATGATTTGTGATTTTTTTAAACTTAATTCATGAGTCAATATGTATTAATTGAATCAGGAAGGTTCAAAAAGGATTTAAAGCGGTATGCCCGAAATCCGGAAAAATTGAAATTGATTTTTGATTGTCTTGAACTGTTGATGGATAAGGGTTACTTAGGAATTCCTCCAGAAATGAAACCCCACAAACTCCTTGGCATATACAAAGACAATTGGGAATGTCATATACAATCTGATTTGCTGATTATTTGGTTTCAAATAGACGAACCGACAAAAGAAATCAATCTGATCAGAGTAGGCAGTCATTCCGAATTATTTTAATTTTGCATGATACATTATGGCCAAAAAAGAAAATCCTCCATTTAATCGTTACATTCAACTGACCGGCATCGCTTTCGAAATGATGGCGATTATGTTTGTGTTTATCTGGCTGGGAAAAAAAGCAGATCAGAAATGGGGTGATGAAGATTCAAGTTTGTTCACACTTTTTGGTACACTGCTGGGACTGGGCGTATCTTTGTATGTAATTTTGAAACAACTCAATCGATTAAATGAAAAATAATTTTATAAAAACCCTCTTATATCTTTTTCTTTTCCTGATTCTGATACTGATTCACTTCGGGACAATGAAATTTGTTTTTGGTTTTGAAGGCAATTTGCTGCCGGTTTACGGTTTCACTTTTTCAATCTGTGCAGTTGCACTGTTTTTTATGGCTGCCGCCAATACCGTTTTTCACAAACAGCTCGGATTTTTCTACATTGGTGTAATTTCTCTGAAGCTGTTGTCTGCGATTGTTTTTATGAAAAATTTCAAACCGATAGAAGAGCCTGAATATAAATTTAGTTTTATAATTCTGTATCTTGTTAGTATCGTTTTGATTACGATTTTCACAGCCCGTCTTCTGCTCTATCCCGAAAAATGACAAAAAGCAGAAAATAAGGTTTCATTTTTATCAAAATTAAACTTACTTTTGCACCTCAAAATTGAGCCAAATGAAAGTTATCGCCAGCAGGCTGTTTGCATTTTTGTTTTTACTGTTTGCCTTTTCGTTTTCTTTTGCACAAGAAACTGAATCTGAGACCAATGGTGGAGGCGTTACCAAAGAGGAAGTCAATGAAGTGATCGACCACCACATGGCCGATGACTATTATTATACTTTTCTTTCAAATAGAGAAACCGGTGCACATTATGGTTTTCCGCTGCCGGTCATCCTGTTTGACAACGGACTGAAGATCTTCAGCTCATCGGAGTTTGAACACGGACACAAGGTGGTGACAAAGGATGGTCAGAGTTATGCGCTGTACCACAGCAAAATCTATAAGACAGATGAGGCCGGAACCATTACAAAAAAAGAAAACGGATTTCCTGCAAATGAAAAACCGCTCGATTTCTCAATCACAAAAAATGTAGTGAATATTCTGATTGTGGGTCTGATCATGTTCCTGCTGTTTACCGGTATGGCAAAAAATTACAGAAAGACTGTGGTTCCAAAAGGAATGAACGGTATTCTTGAACCGATTGTACTGTATATAAAGGACGAAATCGCAATTCCAAACATTGGTGAAAAACATTACAAAAGATTTATGCCCTATCTGCTGACCATATTCTTCTTTATATGGATTGTAAATATGCTGGGTATGACTCCGCTTGGGATGAATGTGACCGGAAATATCGCAGTTACGCTTGCGCTTGCCATCATAACTTTTGTAATTACCCAGGCAGTGGGAACAAAAACTTATTGGGGACATATTTTTAATCCGCTGGGAGATTCAATGCCGTGGATTGCAAAGATTCCACTCTACATACTGCTGGTGCCGATTGAGGTGCTCGGTATTTTTATCAAACCGTTTTCACTGATGATTCGTTTGTTTGCCAATATGTCGGCCGGACACATCGTGATGATGAGTTTGCTTGGAATGATATTTATTTTCAAGAGCTGGATAGGCGGCCCGCTTACTTTTGGTCTGACCGTTTTTATCATGATCATTGAATTTTTTGTTGCACTGCTTCAGGCTTATGTGTTCACCATACTTTCGGCACTGTATTTTGGTTTCGCTGTAGAAGAGCACGAACATGAGGAAGCGCATTAATTAAAATAAGTAATTGTTTAATTTTTTAAATATTTAATTATGGAGATTGTAATCCCAAAAATTGTAGGAGCAGGTTTAGCGGTTATCGGTGCCGGTATCGGTATCGGTCTGATCGGTAAAGGAGCGATGGAAGGTATCGCACGTCAGCCTGAAGCTTACGGTAAAATCCAGACAGCTATGCTTATCGCTGCTGCCTTGATTGAAGGTATTGGTTTTGCTGCACTTTTCGCAGTAAACTAATCACAAAAAAACTCACTGTTAACGGTTGGTTGCAGTGAGTTTTTACAAAAAACATTAAATAAAAGATTAAAAAGAAAATACAATGGATAAATTAATCAACGACTTTTCATTTGGACTGTTTTTTTGGCAGTTGCTTTTGTTTCTGTTGCTGCTTTTCATTCTGAGGAAATTTGCGTGGAAGCCGATCTTAAATGCGGTTAACGAAAGAGAAAAGACCATCGAAGATTCACTGAATCAGGCCAAAAAGGCAAGAGAGGAAATGGCGAATCTGAAATCAGAAAACGAAAAGATCCTGAAGGAGGCAAAAATGGAAAGAGATGCAATCCTGAAGGAAGCCAGAGAAATGAGAGAAGGAATCATTGCAAAAGCAAAAGACACGGCTCAGGCTGAGGCCGACCGACTGGTTGAAAATGCAAAGGCTGCCATCCAAAACGAGAAGGCTGCTGCAATGACCGAACTGAAAAATCAGATTGCCACACTTTCAATCGAAGTGGCTGAAAAGGTTCTTGAAAAAGAACTTTCTGACAAATCGGCTCAGGAAGCTTTGGCAAAAACAATGATTAACGAAACCAAACTGAATTAATAAGATGGCGGGAATCAGAGCAGCAAAACGATATGCCAAAGGGCTGATGCAGTTTGCCAACGAGACTTCTCAGGCAGATATGCTCAACCGGGAAATGATCGATCTGAAAAATTCGATTCAGGCGAGCCGTGAATTGAGCAGTTTTCTGGCTTCACCCGTTTTGGATGCCAAAAGAAAGGTTGCGATCTCAAAAGAACTGTTCAAAGGTTTCTCAAAGGTTTCACAGAATTTCATCGAACTGGTCATCAACCAGGGAAGAGGAGACATATTGAAAGAAATTTCAGCACAGTTTACAGAGCAGTACAACAGGATGCACAACATCACGACTGCAGAATTCATTTCAGCAGTTCCGTTTGATGCCAATCTGGTCAACAGCATCGTGATGGAAGCCAAACAGAAGCTGGGCGACACTTCGACCATCAATATCGAAACCAAAGTGGATCCGGAGCTGATCGGAGGTTTTGTGCTCAGAATGGGTGACAGACAAATCGATTCAAGTGTGAAGTCAAAACTGAACCGATTGAAAAAAGATTTTGAAAGAAACGAATACATCGTTAAATTCTAAAAAAGAAAAAATCCCGCAAAGGGTAATTATATTAAATTAGAAACATTACTAAAATGGCAGAAATAAAACCGGCTGAAGTTTCAGCAATCTTAAAACAACAACTTTCAAACTTCGACATCAAAGTTGAATTGGCTGAGGTTGGAACCGTACTCAGTGTTGGTGACGGTATCGCACGTGTTTACGGATTGGACAACGCACAGTATGGTGAGTTGGTTGAATTTTCCAACGGACTGGAAGGAATGGTACTGAACCTTGAAGAAGACAATGTGGGTATCGTATTGCTCGGCCCATCAAAAGACATCAAGGAAGGTGACACCGTAAAAAGAACCAAAAGAATTTCTTCTCTTCGTGTAGGTGAAGGAATGCTGGGACGTGTTGTCGATATGCTGGGTAACCCGATTGACGGAAAAGGACCGATCGAAGGTGAACTTTTCGAAATGCCGATCGAAAGAAAAGCACCCGGTGTAATCTATCGTCAGCCTGTGAGCGAACCGCTTCAGACAGGTATCGTTGCGATCGACTCTATGATTCCGATCGGACGCGGACAGAGAGAGCTGATCATCGGTGACCGTCAGACAGGTAAAACTGCGGTTGCGATTGACACCATTTTGAATCAAAAAGAATTTTATGACCGTGGCGAACCGGTTTACTGTATCTATGTTGCAGTCGGCCAGAAAGGTTCTACCGTGGCTCAGATCATGAATACACTGCATGCACACGGTGCGGACAAATACACGATTATAGTTGCTGCAAACGCATCTGACCCTGCACCAATGCAGGTTTATGCGCCAATGGCAGGTGCTGCAATCGGTGAGTATTTCAGAGATACAGGCCGTCCAGCTTTGGTTGTTTATGACGACCTTTCTAAACAGGCGGTTGCTTATCGTGAAGTATCACTGCTGCTTCGTCGTCCGCCGGGACGTGAGGCTTATCCGGGTGACGTCTTCTATCTGCACTCAAGACTTTTGGAAAGAGCTGCAAAAATCATCGGTGATGACCGTGTTGCCGCACAGATGAACGACCTGCCCGAATCACTGAAAGGAAAAGTAAAAGGAGGCGGTTCACTGACTGCACTTCCGATCATCGAAACCCAGGCGGGTGACGTATCTGCCTATATTCCGACCAACGTGATTTCAATTACTGACGGTCAGATCTTCCTTGAATCGGATCTGTTCAACTCGGGTATCCGTCCTGCGATCAACGTAGGTATCTCGGTTTCACGTGTGGGTGGTAACGCTCAGATCAAACCGATGAAAAAAGTTTCGGGAACGCTGAAACTTGACCAGGCACAGTACAGAGAACTTGAAGCATTTGCAAAATTCGGTTCTGACCTGGATGCTGCAACCATGGCTGTGATCGGAAAAGGTGAAAGAAACGTTGAGATTCTGAAACAGAATGTTCACTCACCCATCCCGGTTGAAGAGCAGGTGGCAATCATCTATGCAGGTACAAACGGTCTTTTGAAAGATGTTCCGGTTGAAAAAGTAAAAGAATGGCAGGAAGATTTCCTTTCTCTGATGAGAAACAAACATGCTGATACGCTGGAACAAATCAGAAAGAGAGATTACAGCGATGAGATTCTGAATGTGCTGAAAACTGCAATTGCAGATACAACAGGAAAATATAATTAATCAAAGTCATCAAATTTAAAGCATGGCAAACTTAAAGGAAATACGAAGCAGGATCGGTTCGGTTGCGTCAACCATGCAGATTACCAGCGCCATGAAAATGGTGTCTGCTGCCAAGTTGAAACGTGCACAGGATGCCATCCTTCAGCTTCGTCCGTATGCCGACAAACTGAGAGATATCCTTCAGAACATCAGTTCAAACCTCGACAGCAGTGTCGGCGGCGATCTGACGGTTCAGAGAGAAGTCAAAAAGTTGCTGCTCATCGTGGTGACTTCAAACAGAGGTTTGGCGGGTGCGTTCAACTCGAGTGTGATCAAAAGAACCAATCTGATTGTTTCCGAAGCAAAAGATGCGGGAATTGAAGTTGAGATTTTGGCGATCGGAAAGAAAGGTCATGACCTGCTGAAAAAACATGTGACGATTTACAAAAACAGTTCATCCATTTGGGACGATCTGTCTTATGAAAACATTGCAGCCCTTTCTGAAGAAGTGGTTGAGAAATTCAGCAATTCGGAATTTGACCAGGTGAGAATCATCTATAACCAGTTTAAAAATGCGGCTACACAGATCGTAACCGACGAACAGTATCTGCCGGTTGAGCTTTCTGCCGAAGAGACCGCAGAACACGCTGTTCATGCTGATTATATTTTTGAACCGTCAAAAGAAAAGATCTTAACCGATCTGATTCCGCAGACTTTGAAAACCCAATTGTACAAAACCATTCTGGATTCAAATGCGTCTGAACACGGAGCACGAATGACAGCGATGCACAAGGCAACCGACAATGCGGACACGCTCAGAAAAGAGCTGGTGCTTCAATACAACAAAGAACGTCAGGCAGCCATCACCAACGAAATCCTTGAAATCGTGGGGGGTGCTGAGGCATTGGATTCCTGACGATGTGTTTATAAAAGTGTTAAAAAGACGGGCCTGTTCCCGTCTTTTTTTATTGAATTGAAATTAATCACTGAAATTTCACACGAATTGCAGATATTAGCAAAAAAAATAAATGGTCTGGGAAATCTTTTTGGGAATTGTTTTTATCATGCTGGCTCTTGATTTGGGAGTCTTCAACAAAAATGCGCATATTATTTCTCACAAAGAAGCTGCCAAATGGACTGCTTTCTGGGTCTCGCTTGCACTTGCCTTTGGCGGCGTTCTCTACTGGCTGTTTGCTCACGAACACATAGACAATCCGCTGAATTACACCCCGAGGACGGCACTGTCAAAATACTTGCAGGGTTATCTGGTCGAACTGTCGCTCTCGATTGACAATATATTTGTAATCGCAGTTATTTTCAGATCCTTCAGCGTTCCCCAGAAATATCAGCACAGGGTCTTGTTTTGGGGAATCATCGGTGCAATCGTATTCAGGGCGCTGATGATCTTCTTCGGTATCTGGCTGATTGAAAAAATCGACTGGATAACCTATGTTTTTGGTGCATTCCTGATCTATACCGCCATCAAAATGGCAGGTCCGCATGACGATTCCCAATTTGATCCGAAGAACAGTAAAATCTTTAAAGCGGTTCGAAAAATACTTCCGGTTACCGGTAGTCTGCATGGTCAGAAACTGATGATCAGAAAAATGGGGAAACTGTTTGTGACGCCGCTTTTTGTTGCATTGATCGTCATTGAATTCACAGACATACTTTTTGCACTCGACAGCATACCCGCAGTGCTTGCAATCACAGAAGATCCGTTTATCGTATTCTCTTCCAACATCATGGCGATACTCGGTCTGAGATCGATGTATTTCTTTTTGGCCAACGTCATCGACAAGTTTGCTTATCTGAAATACAGTCTGATGGTGATTCTGATTTTTGTGGGAATCAAAATGCTTCTGCACGGCTACCTCAAAGATAATCAGATCGAAGTGCCCGAATGGCTTTCGCTGGGTGTAATCATCTTATCGCTTGCCGGCGGAATTTTGTACTCATTGTACAGAAATAAAAAATCAGAAATTTTGAAAAATTAGGTTTTTCTAAAAAAAAGAATTGTAAAATTGTGAATTATTGACTAAAATAAACCTAAATTTAGCAATTGATTAACCCATGAATTATAAACAAAATTTGTTTTACTTATGAGAAAACTTTTACTCGTCCTTGTGTTTCTTCAATACCTGGTCAGTTCACAGGCTCAAAATGCCAGCATTATGGTGAACCCTGCCGGCAGTGCTGAGTCTAATTTTACTGCTGAACAGCTGTTGACAGATGTGTTGTTGGATGGCGGAGCCTGTTCTTCCTCATCCAATTTTCAATTAAAAGACAATCCAACTGAACCTTTTCCGAGCGCGAACAGGAGTTGGGGATATTTTAAAAAAGGAACTTCCAATTTTCCTTTTGAGGAAGGAATCGTTCTGACCTCGGGCTATGCCAAAGATGCTGAAGGCCCCGATACCGGAATCGTATCCAAAGGCGGATATGAATGGCTCGGAGATGACGACGCATCGGTTCTGGCATTGATTACCACCAATAATGCGACAGTTTTTGAATTTGATTTTATTCCGCAGGGAAATGTAATCTCTTTCAGATATATATTCGCTTCAGAAGAATATCCCGATTGGGCATGTTCTTCATTTAATGATGTATTTGCATTCCTAATCAGCGGTCCCGGAATTACAAACGATCCCGGACTTTCAGGCAAAAACATTGCGTTGCTGCCTGACGGGAACCCGGTTACCATCAATACCGTAAATGACGACTGGTGCGGAAACCCTGACTTTTATGTTGCCGGTCCGTTTTCGGATATAGAATACGGCGGCAGGACAGTGCCACTGACTGCACAGGCAAACGTAATTCCCGGACAAACCTATCACATCCGTCTGCTGGTTGCAGATGCAAGCGATACTTCGTATGATTCGGCAGTATTCCTTGAGGCCGGTTCATTCCACCTGAGCTCTGTGATTGTAGATTCAAACGGTGTTCCTTTGGGTGATGAACTCTATATCTGCGGTCAGGATGAATACACATTGTATGTGAACGCAGATCCGACCCAAAACAGTATCCAATGGTTTCTCAATGGCGACCCGATTACCGGAGCAACCTCAAACTCATTGGTGATCAATCAGTCGGGAACATATAAGGTGGAAGTCTCAAACGGAGATTGTACTTCCACAGATGAAATTATAGTCACCTTTGGAGAACTACAGACCAATGGTGATACATTCACACTCGAACGGGTCGACCTCAACGGCGACGGTTTTGAAATATTTGACCTGACCGAAGTCGAACCTATGGTGCTCGACAATCCGGCAGAGGCTGTCTTCAGATATTATCCGACAGAAGCAGATGCCGAAAATCAGACCAATGAGATTGCAAACCCTACTGCATTCAATGCAGCAAACGAAACAGTGGTTTGGGCAAGAGTGACCAAAGGCGGTGAAGGCTGTATGAAGATTGTTAAGATCATTCTGAAAGTAAAACCCAACTGTATCAACCCCGAACCTGCATGTTCAAATGACGAAGGATTCGGTCTGAATATTCCTTTTCAGGGAGACGGAACCATTCCGGAATCCGCACCTCCGGGTCCAAATTACGGTTGTCTGTACAGTCAGCCTTATCCGAGATTTTATTATTTCAAGATCGCTGAATCAGGAGATTTGTATTTTGATTTGAATCAGTACACTGAACCGGATCAGCAGGGAACACCGATAGACGTTGACTTTATTGTTTGGGGTCCGTTTACAGAAGTGCCCTGTGAATATACCGCACTGCAGCAGGTTGTGGATTGCAGCTATTCTCCAAGTGCATTTGAATATGTTTCGATAGAAGGAGCATTGGAAGGTGAATACTATATCATGATGATCACCGATTATGCCGGTTCTTACGGAATGTTCGGTTATGTGAATCTGATTTTTGACTCTGCAAATTCAACCGGTAGTTTTGACTGTTCGATTGTAACCGGAGAAAGAACTTATTCTGAGTGCGACGATGACAATGACGGTCAGGTGGTATTTGATCTGGCAGCAATCGCAACCGATCTGACCGACGGAAACCCGGCATTGACCGTTAAGTTTTATTCGAACGAAGAAGATGCGACCAACGATACCGGTAACAACGTCATTCCGACCGGACCATTCACAGTGGCTGCGGCAGACGCGCCGGTAACCATTTACGGACAGGTAAAAGACGGAATGGGCGAGGTCACAAAAGTGTGGACTGTGGTTCTGGATATATATCCGGGAATCGAAGGTCATCATGATGCACTGTACTCGACCTGCGACATTGGCGGCGACGGAGTTGAAACCATCAATCTGACATTGATCAATGTAATTGACAATCCGGAGCAGTACAATATTCGTTACTACACCAACGAGGCAGATGCAAATGCCGGAAACAATAACAACATTCAGAATCCTCAAGCCTATCTGACCGGTAATGCGGTGATTTATGTGAGAATTCAAAATGAAGACGGCTGCTATGCAGTGGTGAAGATTACAATCGAAATTACAGATCTGTTTGTTGATCTGGGCGACGACTTCAATATGTGTGAAGGTGAAGCTCAGCTGACTGCTCAGGGTGACTTTGGTGAAGGCGCAAGTTTTGTATGGCAGCTGAACGGTGAAGTAATCATGGGTGAAGACGGACAGACACTGACAATTTCCGGACCGGGTACTTATACCGTTCTTGTTACTTCAGGTGACGGCTGTACAGGATCTGATTCTGTAACCGTCGGTTTGGACGAACTTACAGTTGATCTTGGCGATGGATTCTCTATGTGTGAAGGTGAATTTGAACTGACTGCACACGGAAGTTTTGAAGGATTCGAAAGCGTGACTTATGAATGGTCAAGAAACGGAGTTGTCATAGAAGGAGCAGACGGACAGACACTGATCATCAATCAGACCGGAACCTATACCGTGCATGTAACCACCGAATGGGGCTGTACCGGTTCAGATTCGATAGTGATTTCTCAGGGAGATGCACCGATCATCACCGGAGTGACTTACGGACCGGATTATATACTGATCGAGGCAACAGGCGGTGCAGAACCTTATCTGTATTCGATTACCGGTGTGGTTTGGCAGGAGAGCAATCAGTTCTTCTATCTGCAGCCCGGAAAATATACGATCTATGTAAAATCGGCTGAAGGCTGTATCACTTCTCAGGAAATTGCAGTCTTTAAGATTCCGACTATGTTTACACCGAACGGTGACGGTATCAACGATACCTGGAACATACCGAACCTCGATGTTTATCCGGGTTCAACGGTGGTGATCTATGACCGAAACGGGAGACTGGTTCATCAGGCCGAACTGACCTCAAACACGATTTGGGACGGATATTATATGAACGGTCAAAAGGCCCCTACTCAGGATTACTGGTATATAATCAATATAACTGACGGACGGAAATTTACAGGACATGTGACTGTGAAAAGCCGTGGTGAGAAAAATTAACAATTCGGGCTCCGGGTCACCGATCCGGAGCCTCAATTCAAAAAGAAAATTTTTAGCAGCTAAAATATACTCCTAAAATGAAAAAACTAAATTTACTCTTAATAACAGCTTTGAGTTTCATAAGTATGAAAACTTTCGCACAGTCCAGTCTGCCTTTTGATGAGCAATACTACATCATGGATAAATTCCTGGTCAATCCGTCATTTACGGGCGCCGAGGATGACATCATCTTCAGAGCTTCACACAGAAGACAGTGGGACAATATGCCGGACGGACCGGTTACAACGATTGCCAGCGCACATGCCAATATCGTTGACCGTGTGGGACTCGGACTTTATTTTATGAATGACCACAACGGAAATACCAAAATGAACAGTTTCAACCTGTCTGCCGCCTATCATATTCCGATCGGCGACAAAAAGAAAAGACAGCTCGGACAGTTCTCGTTTGGTACTTCTTTGAGTTTTGCAGGAATGCATTTCACGGGTGAAACCGAACTTCCGAACGACCCGGTTTACAACGATATGGAAACCAGAGTCTATATTCCTTATATCAATTTTGGTGCTTCTGCAACTTATGACGGTTGGATGATCGGTATTTCTGCACTCGACATTCCGTTGAGCTACAACAATCCGATTGTAAACCAGTATGAGCCAAGCCCGACTTTCTATTACGGAATGTTGGCAAAAACCATCAATCTGTCTTCACAGTTTGAATTGGAACCGATGGTTGCCTACCGTTCAAACTTTGACAAAGACAGTCGTTTTGACGGAAATCTGAGAGCAAAAGCCAAGTTCCAGGATATGGCAATCTGGGCAGGTGCAAATTACAGAATGGATTTCTTTGACGGCGAATCTCAGGCACTCAGCGTGTCTCCGATGATCGGTGCAAAGATTGGAAGAATGAATATGGCATTTGCATACAATATCGGTTTGAGCGATATGAAGTATGAAGGAAACGACGGTTTCACAGCAGTTCTCGGATTCGATATCGAGAATTTCTTCAACCCCGGATTTGAATAAAGAAATAGTTTTCATTTTTTTAAATAGGGCAGCTTCGGCTGCCTTTTTTTGATTGATTCGGAAAATTGTTTGGAGCTGATTTAATTTGAGACTCGCTTTAAAATTGTAATTTTGAAGAATGTATCTGAAGGAAATCAAATTAAGAAATTTCAAAAATTTTATCGAGTCAGACTTTGAATTTTCACCCAAATTAAATGCATTTGTAGGCAGAAACGGAGTGGGGAAGACCAATGTGCTGGATTCGATTCATTATCTGGCTTTGACCAAAAGTTATCTCAATTATTCAGATATTCAGAACATCAATTTTGACAATGATTTTTTTACGCTGGAAGGGATTTTTGAAAAAGAAAAAAGCGAAGATGTCATTTTTCTTTCGGTTCAAAAAGAAAAAGGAAAACAGCTCAAACGGAATTCAAAAACTTTTGAAAGGATGTCTGACCACATCGGCCTTTATCCGTTGGTGATGATTTCGCCCTACGATCTGGATCTGATCAAAGAAGGAAGCGAGGTGAGACGAAAATTCATCGACAACATCATTTCCCAATCTGACAAAGAATATCTTTCAACTCTGATCCGATACAATCGTGTGCTGTTGCAGAGAAATACACTGTTGAAATATTTTTTTCTGAATCACACCTTTGATTCAAATTCGCTTGAAATCTATGATTCGGAACTGACTCCGCTCGGTGAATTTATTTATGAAAAACGAAAAGAACTGATCGCCCAGCTGATTCCGGTTTTCAAAGATTATTACAAACTGATTTCAAAAGGAAACGAAAGCGTTGACATTGTTTACAATTCTTCGCTCGACGAAAAACCCTTTGCAGAACTGCTCAAATCGGGTCTGGACAATGACCGGATGGCTCAGTACACAAAGCTCGGTATTCACAAAGACGATCTTGAATTTAAAATTACGGGTTATCCGATCAAAAAATTCGGTTCTCAGGGACAGCAGAAATCTTTTTTGATTGCACTGAAACTGACACAGCTTGAACTGATCAAAAAAAATCTCAAACTGACACCGATTCTTCTTTTGGATGATATTTTCGACAAATTGGATGAAACCAGGGTTGAACAACTGATCAAACTGGTCAACGAAGAAAGATTCGGACAAATATTTATTTCGGATACCCATCCCGAAAGAACCGGCAGCATTCTTCAAAAAATTAACGCAGAAAGCAGGATATTTGAATTATGAGAAAACAGAATTTACAAAATTTGGGAGATGCGATCAAACAGGTTTTTTCTGATTTGGGAATTGAAGAAAATATTCTTGCAACCCAGGCTGAGCTGGCTTTTGAGCAGATGATGGGAAAATACATCATGGGATATGTTGAATCATTTCACATCAAAGACAGAGAGCTGCATATCCGGATCAAATCACCCGAATTGAAAAGTGAACTGTCTATGGGAAAATCAAAAATAAAAGATCATATCAACCAGGAATTGAAGCAGGATTATCTGACCGAAATTAAATTTTTGTAATGCCGCTGATTGAAAATTCAGAATATCATATTCCCGGATTTTTATACAAAAATCCTCATTTTACAACCATTTACGTCAATAAGGTCAGAAAGACGATTCGGCCGTATTATAAAAGAGAACGGCTCGAATTGGCTGACGGTGATTTTCTGGACATTGATTTTATTCTGCAAAATCAAAAAAAAGCAGTTCTTCTCTGTCACGGTCTGGAAGGCAGTTCCGGCCGGAATTACAACAATACGGCTGCAGGATATTTTCTGAAAAATGATTTTTCGGTTTTTGCCTGGAACAATCGAAGCTGCAGCGGCGAGATGAACCGGTTGCCGAGACTTTATCACCATACTTCAATTGACGATTTTGACAGTGCAGTCAAATTCGTAATGGAACGTGGTTTTGAAGAAATTTATCTGTTGGGATTTTCAATGGGCGGTGTTCAGATTTTGAATTATTTTGGAAAAACCGATCCTGACAAAAGAATCAAAGCAGGTGTTGCGGTTTCGTCGCCGATTTATTTGAAAACCACTGCAGAAACGCTGAAAAGTGGATTTAATCGGATTTATCTTGAGAATTTTCTGATCGCAATCAAAAAGAAATTACGTCAAAAAGCTGAAAAATATCCTGATCTTGCAGATTGGGAAAAAGTTTTGGCTGCAAAGGATTTTGACGGTATCGATGAATATTTTACTGCGCCGGTTCACGGTTTTTCAAGTGCAGATGATTATTATGCAAAAGCTTCGCCGGGAGCAGTGCTTCAGAATATCAAAACGCCTGTTTTGATACTGAATTCATTGGATGATCCGTTTTTGGGAGCAGACAGTTATCCAAAAGAAATTGCTTCAAAATCAGATTTTGTTTTTTTGGAAACGCCTGAACACGGCGGTCATTGCGCCTTTCCGATGAAAACCGGCAAATTTTCCTATTCCGAAATGAGGGCTTACGAATTTTTCAATTCAGAGATAACTGCCAGCGGGTTGTGAGCTGAAAACACAGAACTTCCTGCCACCAGCACATCAGCACCCAATTGGGCGAGCTGTTCAGCATTGCCCGGCCCGACGCCGCCATCGACTTCAATCAGTACATCCGCATTTTTACGGTCGATCAGTTCGCTTGCTCTGACCAGTTTTTCATAAGTATTTCTGATAAATTTCTGACCGCCGAATCCCGGATTGACACTCATGATCAGCAGCAGATCGATGTCTCGGATGATGTCTTCGAGCAGTTCGATGGGTGTGTGCGGATTCAGTGCAACACCGGCTTTCATTCCTTCATCCTTTATCGCCTGAACCGTTCTGTGCAGATGGGTGCAGGCTTCATAATGAACCGTCAGTATGTCTGCNNGCTGAACAATCATCAGATGGGTGTCCAGAATTTTGTCGGTCAGTCCGTCGATTGTCTTGATCACCGGCATTCCGTATGAAATGTTCGGTACAAAAACACCGTCCATCACATCGAGATGAATCCATTCGGCTTCGCTCTGGTTGAGCATTTTAATTTCTTTGGCGAGATTTCCAAAATCGGAGGCGAGGACAGAAGGTGCGACAATCGGCATAATGATTTAGTTTATGCAAAGATAAGCTTAACTCAAAATGTAAAAAGGAATTGATAAAAAAATCATGCTCCTTGCAAATTGGATTCTCCATTTATTAATTGGGAATTCCAATAATATCTTTAGTTTTACAAAATCAGCTTATACAAAAAAAATTAAATTATGAATGATTCTACGGTTATCAATGATATTAGTTTTGGTTTGATTATTTGGCAGATCGTCGCCCTGATTTTTATTTTGTGTCTGATTTATTTTGGTTTTAAACTTTATAAAAAGCTGAATAAATATCTTGACCTCAAAATGAGAGAAATGAAAAATCAGAAATAGTGAATTGCTCTTAATTCGAATAAAAAAATCCCAAAACCGTTAAGTTTTGGGATTCAATATCAATGTTTTTGAAAAAAATTATCTTCCGATATAAGTTTTCAAAATCTTGCTTCTCGAAGTGTGTTTCAATCTTCTGATCGCTTTTTCTTTGATCTGACGAACTCTTTCGCGGGTCAGATCAAAAGTTTCACCGATTTCTTCTAGTGTCATCGGATGTGCACCATTCAGACCAAAATAAAGACGAATCAAATCTGCTTCTCTCGGAGTCAGCGTCTGAAGCGCTCTTTCAATTTCAACTCTCAGCGATTCAACCATCAGTTCACCGTCAGGGCTTGGAGATTCACCGGTATTCAAAACGTCATACAGGTTTGAATCCTCACCTTCAACCAAAGGTGCATCCATGGATACGTGACGACCCGAGTTTTTCATCGATTCTTTCACATCGGTTTCAGACATATCCAAAAGTTCTGAAATTTCTTCAGCAGAAGGAGCTCTTTCGTGTTCCTGTTCCAAAGTTGCATAAGCTTTGTTGATCTTGTTGATCGATCCGATTTTGTTCAAAGGAAGACGTACGATTCTCGACTGTTCAGCCAATGCCTGAAGAATCGACTGTCTGATCCACCAAACGGCATAAGAAATAAATTTGAAACCTCTTGTCTCGTCAAATCTTTGTGCAGCCTTGATCAGACCCAGATTCCCCTCGTTGATCAGGTCGGGTAGGCTCAGACCCTGGTTCTGATATTGTTTGGCAACCGAAACCACAAAACGAAGATTCGCTTTGGTCAGTTTTTCCAATGCCCTTCTGTCACCCGCTTTAATTTTTTGTGCCAATTCAACTTCTTCATCTGCAGTGATCAGATCCACCTTCCCAATTTCCTGCAAATACTTGTCAAGTGAAGCAGTTTCTCTGTTGGTTACCTGCTTCGTAATTTTTAGCTGTCGCATTCTGTATTGTTAGATTTTTTAGATTAAATTTATGTGCGCAATCTTATATACGGAATAAACGTACAAAATGTTACATAAGTATGAAGAAGTTTGTTAAACCGACACAATTTCGAATGAATATTGAAGAATTCAGAGACTTTTGTCTCAAAAAACCCTTTGTTTCCGAAGAATTTCCATTCGGACCCGAAACACTGGTTTATAAAGTTGCCGGAAAAGTTTTTGCGCTCTGCGGTTTGGATGAAGCAGAATTCAGTGTCAATCTGAAATGCGATCCTCTGTATGCAGAAGAACTCAGAGAAAATTATTCCGAAATCAAGCCCGGTTATCACATGAACAAAAAGCACTGGAATACGGTTTCGTTTGAGGGAAATCTGGCAGATGAACTGCTGTACCGGCTGATCGATCATTCCTATCAAAAAGTCATTGAGTCATTTTCGAAGAAGAAAAGACAGGAAATGGGATTTTGATTGATTAGGGTTGCATCAGAAAATGCATGGCTACATTGTTTTTCAATACATGAATGGTATCACTTTCCGCATTTTTCCATATCAGATAGGGTGATTTCAGATTTTTTAAAATTCTATCGGAATCCTTGTTTATGAATAGTGACGAGTCATTGAAAACATCAGACAGATCATCATCGATCAGTTTTGCATCTGTCTTGAGGAAAAAAGGTTCGTTGATTCGCAATGAGCCGTCTCTTTCCAACGACCATTCAATCATAAAAGGATTGATCAGCGTGCTTTTTTCGACATAAACCTTTGAACTGTTCAATACAAATCTGACCATAAAAATCAGTGTGATGAATATTAAAAACACTGTGATCCAATAGACGATTTTCCATTGGCTGCCCGATTTTTTTATTGGTTTCAAATTCACATTATTTTATTGATTGTTGAACAAAAATAGCAAAAAAAGAGTAGGCTTGGTTTCATTGGGGCAAAGTATAAATCAAATCTCGAAAAAAGGCTAAATTTGCAGATTCAAAGATCAGCGAATGCAATATCATCACAGAGAAATCGAGGCCAAATGGCAAAAATACTGGGAAGAGAACCAAACTTTTAGAGCGGAAAACCATTCGGACAAACCCAAATGTTATGTGCTGGATATGTTTCCCTATCCTTCCGGAGCGGGTTTGCATGTCGGTCATCCGCTGGGTTATATCGCATCTGATATTTATTCGCGTTACAAAAGGCTCAAAGGTTTCAATGTGCTGCATCCGATGGGTTATGATTCTTTTGGTCTTCCGGCAGAACAGTATGCGATCCAAACCGGACAGCATCCGGCTGTGACCACCGAAGTGAACATCAACGGCGGAGTTGACAAACAGGGAAACCGGATTGAAGGTTATGAAAAACAATTCAAAAAACTGCGTCTTTCCTATGACTGGAGCTGAGAATTC
>JRYL01000423.1_pt1 | contig 57280 bp, 51 predicted proteins | sample 235391 | NCBI WGS metagenome assembly JRYL01 (sample SAMN03074223, study PRJNA261481) | activated sludge metagenome | biome: Wastewater Treatment Plant; feature: Wastewater; material: Activated sludge; isolation source: activated biomass of a wastewater treatment plant treating wastewater from... ...
CTCCGCCCCGTGCGGACCGCGGTTGATCAACTCACGGTTGATCTGCAACCAAGACTCGGCCCGCCGGGGCTTTTTCGTCATCTTTACCCGGTCTGAAGACCCACGCATGAACGCTGCGGGCGTTTAGGCCGTATAAAGATCCCTGTGGTGAACGCAGTAGTCTTTCCCTATGCCGATGTTTGACCGTCTTTCCATCCATGCCAGCCGCCCGCTGGCCACCGCATTGGGCGCAGCCTTGTGTGCGCTGGCGCTGCAGGCACAGGCGTCCACCCCATCCGGCATGGTGCCGCCCGCGTTCGAGACGTCTGGCACGGTGCAACAGTTCGCACAGGACGTGGTTCGCTCGGCCGATGCCGAGGGTCGCACCTTCGGCGTCATCGACAAACCCTCGGCCACGCTGTGGATCTTCGACGCGCAGGGTCGCCCGGTGGCCAGTTCGCCGGTGCTGGTCGGCCAGGCCGTGGGCGACGTGGCGCCGCCCGACATCGGCACGCGCCCGCTGTCCAAGGTCAAGCTGCACGAGAAAGTGACCAACGCGGGCCGCTTCGTCACCGAAGCTGGCAGCAATCACAAGGGCGAAGACATCGTGTGGCTGGACTACAACGCCGCCCTGTCGATGCACCGCGTGCGCAACGTGCCAGGTGAAAGCCGCACCAAGCGCCTGCAAACACCCACGGTGGCCGACAACCGCATTTCTTTCGGCTGCGTCAACATCCCGGCCAGCTTCTACGACCGCTACATCGACCCCCTGTTCAGTCGCTCAAGGGGGGTGGTCTACGTGTTGCCGGAAACCAAACCCATCGCCAGCCTGTTCCCGTTTGCCGATGGCAGCGTGCCTGCGCAGGCTGTGGCACAGCAAATCCCCGCCGCACGCTGAGCGATTGGCTCAGGCAAACTTCTGATGCGGCCGGCGGCGCTTGGTCGTCTCGCATCATTCCCTCGTGCATTCAACGGGCTATCGATGAAGGGTGGCACGCTGTTGAAATACGGTGCGTGCCTCTATTGTTTGATGAGCAGCCACCCGCGCATGGCCGCCATGGAGCCCGCACCGCGCGCCATGCCGCAGGCCGATTGGGGCTCCACGATAATGATGTTTTCGGCCGCTGACCGCCGAACCACCGGCGCGAACAGCTATCAATCTGCAAGCAATGAACCCGACCTCTCCATCAGAAATCAGACCCGGCCTCACGGTGCGTGGCTTCACGCCCCCTCTTCATCTGCATGACTTCAAGCTGATCGCCTTCGACATGGACTCGACGCTGATCAACATCGAGTGCGTGGACGAGATCGCCGACGCCGCGGGCCGCAAAGCAGAGGTCGCGGCCATCACCGAAGCCGCCATGCGCGGTGAAATCACCGACTACAAGGAAAGCCTGCGCCAGCGTGTGGCGTTGCTGAAGGGCGTGACGGTGGCGCACATGCAGCAGGTCTACGACCAGCGCCTGCAACTCAACCCCGGCGCGGCCGAACTCGTCGCCGCCTGCCAGGCCGCTGGGTTGAAAACGCTCCTGGTGTCGGGTGGTTTCACGTTCTTCACCGACCGCATCCGCGACCGGCTGGGGCTGGACTTCACGCGCTCCAACGTCCTGGACGTGCAGGACGGCGTCCTCACCGGCCGCATGGTCGACCAGCCCTGGGGCGACATCTGTGACGGCGCCGAGAAGCGCCGCATGCTGCTCGAAACCTGCGCGCAACTGGGCATCGAGCCACGCCAGGCCATCGCCATGGGCGACGGCGCCAACGACTTGCCGATGATGGGCGCCGCGGGCCTGTCCGTCGCCTACCACGCCAAACCAGCCGTGCGTGCCCAGGCCATGGTCGCCATCGACAGCGGCGGGCTCGACCGCCTGCTGGAGGTTGTTCAGGCTGATTGAGCGCTTCGCGCAGTGCTGCTTTGAGCAGCGCGAGGAAACAAAAAAAGCGACCAGCAAGGTCGCTTTTTTGTTTCTGGGTTTCTGGCGGAAACGGAGGGATTCGAACCCTCGATGAGGCTCTACACCCCATACTCCCTTAGCAGGTAAATCCTCAAATAGATTTTTCTATTTCAATTCAACAACTTAGAATTGCTTGAGAGGCCAAATTCCCAGGAAAACCACCAAAAAGCCACCAAATGACCCCCCCTGCCCTGCCCACCGGCATCCGCCTGCTCACCAAAAATGACGGTCAGTTCAGCTACCAAGCCCGGTTGAACTGCCGCCGCACCAAGCGCGAATACAACCAGCGCTTTGACTCCCTGGCCGAGGCCATCCAGTGGCGCCAACAGGTCCAATCACTCCTGGACGCCGGCGTTGACCCATCCCCACTGACACGCAAACACAAACGCAACGTCGCCCTCAAAGCACTGGCCCCCACGCCCGCCAAGCCGGATGACGCCATGCAGGGTCTGACCGTGCGTCAGGCTGTCAACGCCTACCTCAAACACCGCGAACAATCCCATCACAAGCTGCCTGCCAACAGTGTGACCGACTACCAAAGGGTGCGCGATGACTGGGGTGACCTGCCGGTGGCGCAATTGCGCAACGAGGACGTGGCCAATTACATCGCCCTGATGCTGAGTACGCCACTCAAGCGCGATGCCCACAAGCCTGCTGATGAAGCTCGCATGCACAGTGGCGCAACGGTACGCAAATTCGTTTATGCCCTCAAGAAAGCCCTGGAGTGGAACGCCAAAAACAAGGGGCTGGAGCTCAACAAGTTCTTGTTCGACTTCGAAAAGGGCATCGTCCCGTCGGCCTGGGGCGCGCCACGGGAGCGGCGATTGCACCCAGGTGAAGAAGAAAGGCTGTATGCGGCTGGACTCGCACGGGGTGAATTCACCTACAGCCGCCAGGACTGGGAGCACATCATAGGTTTCGCACTGGAGACCGCCATGCGTGAGCAGGAAATCGTGAAGGCCTGCTGGAAGCACCTATCGGCCGACCGGTTGACTCTCTTCGTTCCAGCGGCCCACACCAAGACCCGCCGGGCACGTACCGTGCTCCTGAGCCAACGCGCGCGAGCCATCGTCAAGGCGCAAGAGGAGAAGTGCCCCGAGAAGGAGACCCGGATTTTTTACCAGGTTCCCAACCCCAAGGCACTGGGCACCTCGTTCGCTCGCCTAACGGAGCGCGCTGGCATTGATGACCTTCACTTCCACGATTTGCGCCACGAAGCCACCAGTCGCCTGTGTGAGGCTGGCAAGCTCAGCCAGATGGCCATCATGGAGATGACCGGGCACATGTCCATGCAAACCTTCCGTGGCTATGTGCACCTGATTCGAGATGGATTGACGACCCGCCTCGAATAAAGGTTTTGGGTTTAACTGGGCGGAAATCACAGCATATGCGCTGTCTTTGCGCCTTTCCTTCTCTGACGCTCAGAATAGCCACACCTGACACTCGATATCTCCACCCTACGCAAAAGAATGCGCCCGCACGGTGGAGCTCGTCGCATGGATGAAGACGCCCACAGCTTCCGACATAGGTGAGGCTTATGTCCCCCAATCCGTCACGCGAGAGCGGCTCTATGAGCTGGTATGGCACCAGCCGATGCTGAAAGTTGTGCAGAGCTTTGAAGGACCTGGAGCGCGATAGGCCACAGCCCAAGTGCCCCTACCTCTGGAGGAGGTTTACGAGCGTGTNNAGCTGCGATTTGATTTGTATTAAATTGCATACAATGTAAGCAATTGTATTGTTTTCACTTCGCCCTTAGTTGTAATCTACCTCTGCAAGTCATCATGAAAATCAAAGCTTACGAGTTCACTCCCGCCGGTGTCCATGCCTCCTACGACTCTAAGACTGGCGGGTTTAACCCCAAGACCAAGAAGATGGTTCCCATGTCCATCAACGACGGTGAGCTGAGTGGAGCAGAAATCTTTGACAACATCACCCTTGCCGCCGAGGCTGGACTGCTGGACACCGACAAGTGGGTCAAGCAGCTCTTTGCTGACCTTGAGGACTTCGAGTACTTTCTCAACGAACTTGCCCAGTACAACGACAGCTACACCATCTGCGACCGGTGGTGGCATGCCTTTTCTCAACTTGCATGCGGCAAGGACACTCCGGGCTTTTCCACATCCAAGGAAATTGCGGATGGCCTGTACAAGCACGCAAGCGAGACTGGCCAAATTTGAGCGTTGCGCAGAGTGAAAGACCAATTCCGCCCATAAATTTCCACAAGTTGACTTCTGTCAAACAACGCTAACTGCTGAATGTCAAGGCAGTTTCCGACACCCAACCCTCATTTCCCTCACACCAATATCGGAGAACTTTTATGATGTTTTTGTATGACGGCATCCGCGCCGAGGTGGAGCCCGTACCTGGCCGTCCAGGCTGGTATCAGCTGACAGGCAAGGAGATTTGTCGGTGGACCCACGATGTCGGTGACACCTACGATGAGCTCAACGATTTGGGAGCGGAGGTGGACCTTGAAGCCCGCCTGATGGGCGTTCACTCTTTCAGCGAAGAAATCGAAGAAGGCGACCCTCGTTTCAACGACGACAACACACCCGACAACCCCTCTTTCTTTGTCTACAAAGACAACAAGAGCGGCAAGACCTACATGGTTCTGGCGGTCAATCGAGCTGAGTACGCGCTGTTTCGATTTCTGTGCCCGCACGCTGAAGGCGCTGAAATGGACAACGAATGGGACCCGATTGACAAATATCGTATCGAACCTTCTGCGGTGGCCTGAGGACAGTCAACGGATGGCTTGGTACGAGAAACCACCATCCACACAAGGCCAGAGATACACGGGTCGCAGCAGCATGTGATGCAGTCAAAAAAAGTCCGTGTGCCAAATTGGCACACGGACTTTATTTCGGAACTTTTGGCCGTCAGGGACTCGAGTCTGCCATTGTCAATGCGGCAGCGTTTCCCAGCGTTCTGCCATGGCCTGCAGTGTTTCTTCTGGCACGCCGTACACGTTTTGCCATCGGCCGGTCGCCTCAACCACCCGAACGTCAGAGGTCATGGAAAAGTAAGGCTCCATCTCCTGCAATCTGGTGAATGTGTTGCTCACCACGACGCGCTTTCCCGCCTGCAGTGCGCGAACGGTTTGCTCACGACACCACTGATGCGCTTGTCGAATTTGACGACTGTCGTACTGATACTGTCCATCCTGCATGAAGTACATGTCCGCTTCGTAGTGCACGTAGCCAATCTGAGTGAGCACCTGTGCCATGGTCGATTTACCGCTGCCGGGCAAGCCGCGAATCAGAACCAACTCTCCGCGTGAAGTGCGCTTCGCACCTTCGTAACCACACTGGACATGAGACTTGTGCACGCGCTGAGCACCAGTGATGTGACGTTGACCTTGCTGCATGAGACATCCTTTGCTTGTTGGGGATGTCCAGTGAATTGACCCTTTTTAGCCTTCTGCGGTTGTGTCCAGGAGTTGCACGAATCCTGTCCGCAGGGAGCGTTGTCTCTAGATATAAAAGACGTTGATAGACCCAAGTACAGGCCCTCGCCTGTCAGTTGGCGACTTCTCGCCAGCTGAACACTTCTTGGAGCTATCGATGAAATCTCATTCCGTCACCATTGCCCCCTTCGACGACCGCTGCCGCTACTGGGCAAAAATCTGCCGCGCCGAGCAAGCGCTCCCTCACCCCACCAACGCGCTCCGCGCCGATGACCTGCCAGGGCGCTATCTGCTGCGTGGCCAGGATGAGTTGATGCCAGGTGATGTGCTGTTTGAGGGAGAAGCTAATCACCATCGGAGAACAGACCGTGGTTGGTCGTACTGGCTGAAAATGGTTCTTCCCAACGGGGAACTGCTTGAACTTAAGTCGGGGTTTGGTGCGCAAAAGCAGCAACTCAAGCAACAAGGCATGCAACCGGATTTGTTGATGGGGTCTGGCGACATCGCTGCGATGGTTCGGATTGCCCACGGCGTTCGCATGGGCCTGACGGTCACAGACGATAAGGAGGGCTGAGGCTCTCCAGCGACTTTCTGTCTGCTGCACAGCACGGAGACGACACCATCAATCCGGCGTGCCAATTTGGCACGGTGTGTGACTGACGATGTTTTCTTCGTGCATCTGGACAAGGCGCTCAGCCAGACGGTGCAATAAAAGACCAGAAGCAAGAGGTGGTGCAAGTGCCGCGGCTCAATCACCGAGCTGGCTAGGCACCCGACGTCAAGACATGCTCAAAACAGCCCCTGTTGTTTCGCCTCTTGTGGCTGCCGTCTGACCAGAGGCGCGGCCTCCGCCACAAGGTCTTCAGCTGGCCAACACCGCAGCAGCGCCTTTATCTGACCTGGCTTGGCATGCAGCCACTGGTCATACTCGTCAGATGCCAAGATGGCGACCATACGTTTCTCGTCTTCCGGACGGTGCATGCGCCCCATCACGCCATGGCCGTCAGCATTGACTGTGAGCATCGTGAAGCTGAGCACCTCTTGACCGTCTGGAGCCCGCCAAGAGTTCCAGAGGCCTGCTACACCCAAGGGTGAGCGGTCGCAGCGACGCACCTGCCAGCGCACCGCTGTCCCAGACTCCCAGCAAGGGTCGTAGTAGCTTTCGATGGGCACGATGCAACGCTGTCCTGCCTTCCACGCGTACTTGAAACTGCTGAGTTGGTCTACGGTTTCGGTTCGGGCGTTGTAGGTGTGTCGGCCTTGTTGAACCCCTTTGGCCCAGTGAGGAATCAAGCCGTAGAGACCAAGCCGAAGGTCTCGCCTCGAAGGCGTTGTCCCTGCACCTGATTGCGTTCCCATGAAAGGCGCCAGATATCCTGGCCAGGTTTCAGTTGGGCAAGGGTCGAGTCCAGCGTCTTCGACATCGAAGAACTGCTTGAGGCGTTCCGGACGCAGGACGGGCTCGTAGTTGGCGCACATGGACGCAATCGTACGCGGCCGACCATTTTTTCTTCAAAAAGCGCCGTGTGCCAATTTGGCACACGGCGTTTTCAATGCGCAGCGACCTTGGGTACATCCTCCCACCGCGTCGTATACCGCGGTGACACCCGTCCGCGCTTCATCGTCCACACTGGCTTTGTGCCCAACGCCCCCAACTGCACGGCCCCACGGCCGAAACGAGCGTTGACCTCATCGAGCACCCCCATCAACTTTCGTGAACGCTCCCTGCAGACCTCGTCAGCCTCGTCATCCCATAGGCCGGCCTGGCGTTGACCTGCGGGCTGTAGTTCGCTCAGCATCACGGCCGCCTTCTTGTATTCAAAACCTGGCCGATAGATGTGCTTCAGCGCCCGGATGGCGTAGGCGGCCAGGACCCTGCTGTCAGCCGTAGGCTCAGGCAACGCCACGACCAAGCTACGGTGGTACTGGGGAGCGTGCTCCTTGAAGCGGTTGGTCATGATGGCCACCGTGACGGCGCCGGCGACCGACTGCTGCGCCCGGAGCTTTTCGGCGGCGCGGCTGATGTAGGTGGCAACTGCCTCCTCGAGCTCATCCAGGTCGTAGACCGGCTGGCCAAAGGAGCGGCTGGACATGATTTGCTGCTTGGCCGGCGCCATGAGCTCGAGTGGCAGGCAGCTTGTGCCATTAAGCTCTTCGACGGTTTTCTGGAGCACGACGTTGAATGCACGGCGGATGTGCTCAGGGTCAGCGCGCTTGAGGTCGAGCACGGTATTGATGCCCATGGTGCCCAGACGCTTGCTGATGCGACGGCCCACACCCCAGACCTCACCCACCTCATTGCTTTCCATCCAGCGGTCCCGCTCGGACTGGCTCAGCACGGAGATGTCGCACACCCCCTGAAAAAATGCATTCTTTTTGGCCAGGTGGTTGGCGAACTTGGCCAGCGTCTTTGTGGGCCCGATGCCCACGCAGACTGGCAACCCGACCCACTGGGCAATCCGCTGCCGGATTTGCTGGCCATAGGCCACCAGGTCACCCTGGCTGATGCCGGACATGCCCTCCAGGCTCAAGAACGACTCGTCGATGCTGTAGACCTCCAGCTCGGGCGTGAAGTCGCGCAGGACATCGACAACCCGGCTCGACATGGAAGCGTAGAGCTCGTAGTTGGACGACAGCGCGATGATGCGGTGCTGTTTGGCCGGCTCTCGCAGCTTGAACCACGGGGCGCCCATTGGGATACCTAGAGCTTTCGCCTCTTTGCTCCTGGCCACCACGCACCCGTCGTTGTTGCTCAGAACGACAACCGGCCGGTTGCGCAGCTTGGGCTCCCACAGCTGCTCGCAAGAGGCATAGAAGTTGTTGACATCCACCAGCGCGAACACAGCCTAGCTCCCATTGTCAAAACGGGACTTTGCCAAACTTGCCGACGACCACGCCCCACACTTCAAGCTCCATGCCTTCCGCGATTTCGAGCGGCTTGAAGCTGGGGTGGCCTGCGACGAGGAAGACGCGGCCATCGGAGGTGACGTGGTACTTCTTGACCAACCGCTCGCCGTTCACGAACGCCACCACAATCTGGCCAGACTTAGGGTTCTTGCTGCGGTCCACGACAACGAAGTCACCGTCGTAGATGCCGAACTCCTGCACTGAAGGGCCGTCGACTTGGAAGAAAACGGTGCTCTTCGGGCGGGCAATCAGGAACTCATTGATGTCTAGCTCGCGGTCTTTGAAGTCCTCTGCGGGGGACGGGAAGCCAGCGGACACCTTGGAGAGGCCCACCGGAAGCTCCAGCTTCGGAGCTTGCAGGGCCGGAAGCCAGGCCTCTGCTGGCAAAGGTGGCTCTTGGTTGGCAGCAGGTGTCTTGAGTGCATCCAGGTAGGCGCTGATGGCTGGCTTGGCACTCTGGGGGACGCGCAGCGTGGTCGTAGGCTCGCCGAACGCCGCCTTGCGTCCTGCTCCTGGTCTTGCTCCGCCGCGGTGGTCTTTTGAATTCGTCACATATTCATTTTAAGCGACCATTTTGGTAGGGTGCAGCAGAACCTCATTTCAAAAGATGCCCGGTTAGACGCCATGCCTCGGTTTGCACTATCTCATTTCGGTACCAAATCATTGTTCCCATCCAGTGGTCACGCCACTCCCAAAATCCAACCCTCTGCCTTGGCCAGCAGTTGCATCCCGGGGTCCAGGCTGGGATGGAGCGCAGTCTGTAGCTCACCGGTCGTATCGGCCTGCTTCAGCCAGCTTGCAATCGCGTAAGCATCGTGCTGGTCACCAATCATGCCTGGTGCCGGTGGGAACCGGTGCTTATAGAGCGCCGGGTAAGCCTCGACGATGGTGGATGTTTTCTCGGGCACGGTGAACCCATCGAATGGCCAGAAGTGGACTTTCTGCCCCAGCCGCTCCCTCAGGAACAACAACCAGGGAATACCGGAGTGGGTGGACTTGGCGACGGAGCCTTGGCAGTCGAAATGAAAAACCGATTTACCCTTGCAACGCAGCTCTGTCTCGCGGCGCCATTTGGCATTGCCTGAGCGAGCGGCACCATTGCCGACAGAACCATCGCGGACAAAGTCCACGTACACGTAGGGCTGGTCGGTCGGCCAGTGATGGTGAAAATCCCGAAGGAATGTGTCCCAGTCGGGCGGTATCTGGTAGGTCTCGAAGTACCGGAGCGGAAACGAGAAGCCGTGGTCGATGCCCACAATCGTTGGTATGGGCTCGCTTAGTTTTTCGAGCAACCAATGCGCCACTTCCTTGCGCGTCCAGTAGCGCCTGGGGCTGGGTGGGGGAGGCACTTCGGTGGCGTCGTCTGCGCTGGTGGCCATGTATACGCGCAGGCACTTCAGACTGCTTGAAGGTGTTTCGGCACCAGAATAGTCGATGCCGATGTAGCGTTGGAAGTGTTCTGTTGCCATATTGTGTAAGTTCACGTCCAGTTGGGCTTGTTGCCCAATACCACAGCCACCTCAGCCCAAACGCCGGTCACCTTCTCGGCCTCAGCATGGTCGCGAAGAAACGCGATAGCAACAGGAACAGGGCCTATGACTTCATAGCCACCGATTTCCATGTTGGGGCGGCCAACAACTGGTGGCAATGCCTCGTCCCACCCGTCAAAGCTGGGCCATGGCACGATGAACTGTCTGGTGTCTTTGTGCTGAACACGGACCCAGCCACTGCCGTCTTGAAATTTGAACGCTGCCACTGAGGTACCTGGCTTCATCCATGGCCAAGGAAATACTCCACGCGGGGCCATGCTTCCGACCGCTGCGGGCCACTGTACCAACGGCGTGGTTGGCGCCCTCGTCACAGGCACGGGCCTGGTTGCAGCTTCACGCAGACTTTGAAGTTTGAGTTGCGCTTCTTGGCGGAGCCGGGCCTCTTCCGCCTCGAAGCGGGCCACCAACGCCTGGGTATTGTGTGCAAGCAGTGCGCGCTCTTCCGATGTCAACACCTTGCCGTTACCACCCCAGTGCTGGGCCTTTCCCAGGGCCTTCAGATTACCGTAGCGCTTTTCGAAGCAGGTCGAGCCCAGCACCAGCAGCTGCTCACCTTCTTTGACGACGTGGATGGCCTTGTAGACAGTGTGATGGCAGCCGGGTTGGGCGCAGTAGACCCGCTCTGACTTGTCTACCTCAACGATTGCCAATAGGCACGGGCTGTCAGTCGTCATGGCGTGACTGTGGACTGTTCATCAGTGCGGGCACGAGCTATTCCGCCAACGCTTTCAACAATGCATCTCGGCCGTCCTGATAGAACTCGATGTCGAGCTTGGTAGCCATGTCGTCGGACAAATCGAAGAGTTGACGACGGCATGAAACCGGCAACAGGAGCGCTTTCGCCCCCTTCTCTACCGCCATCTCAGCGATGGTGACCGCGTTGTGTATGGGCTCGATGGTGCCGCCAAGAGTGACTTCACCCACCACAACCAGGCCACCTCGGACCGTCTTTTTCAGCAAGGCGCTTGAGAGCGCAATCAGGGCAGCGACGCCCGTCTTGGCTCCAGACTTGGCAGCATCAAAGCCTCTGAGCTGCACCGAGAACTCATGTGACCTGGGGTCCCTGTCGCCAACCAGTTGCTGAGCACGGGCATAAAGGTTTTGCTCTGCGCAACGGATGGACTCTTTGAAAGCAGCAGGCACCGGGTTGTTCAGAACCTTCACCCCACCGCCTGGTCCTTCATTTACTTCAAGCCTGAACAGGCCGGGGTGTTCCTCTTCGCCACCAGGGCTCATGGTCCAAATCTGGCCGCACTCCAGGGGTTCTTCACTGATGCCCCCTTGGCTTTGCAGTTCCGGGGTGCTGACGAACTTTTCGACGCCCTCAGACCCTATCGTGTAGCTGAAATGGGTATTGCGAAACTCGGCAGCCCCAATGCGCTTTTGTTGCTCTTTGACCCGGCGCCGGACTTCCAGTGCCAGTCGAACAGCCCACTCCAGGTCTTCCTCACTGACCGTCATGTCCGCGCCGGGGTAAAGCAGCTTCAGAAGACCACTTACTGTCTTGTTGACCCCATTCAGGTCGCGGCCCGACAGGGCTCCGCCCCATCGCACTCGACCCTGCAGTACGGATACGCGGCTCTGGTTGCGTAGCTGCGTGAAACACTCCGACAGGAAGTCGCTCACCAACCCGAAATGGGAGGTGAACAGGCCAGGGCTGAGTTTGGGAACATCCCAGCCGGGCAAGAAGCAGTGGATACGGTCCATGAACGCGGTGTCATTCCGCATCTCTGGAGGCAGTGGTCCAAACAGGTGGCCAATGCGCTGCTGATGCTCGACATCGACGTCGAAGTTACCCACCAGCACAATCGAGCCGTCGGCACGGATGCTTTCTTTTCCTCGGGAGAACTCTCCGCTCTCCATGTAGCCCTTCATGATGTTGACGCCATCCTTCTGGTCGAAAGAGACACCGGACACCTCGTCAAAGCAGACAACGTCGTATTGGCAAACCAAACCACGTGCGCCGTTCTGGTTGTTGACGAACATCTTCGCCACAGTCGCTTTGCCACCCGATATCAGATGCGCATAGGGTGAGACTTGCTGGAACAAATGGGACTTACCTGTCCCTCTGGGCCCGAGTTCAACCAGGTTGTAGTTGCGCTCAACAAACGGCACCATCCGCAACAGCAACGCGTCTTTGGCACGGTCCGACAAGGTCTCTGGTTCGAAACCCACGCTGCGCAAGAGCAAGTCGCGCCATTCGCTGGTCGAGAACTGGGCTCTGCCCTTGGCCAGGACATCCAAGGTCTCCCGCTTGGACAACTGGATGGCCCTGAGGGACTCAATACCAAAGGGACGTCCGCCTTTTTCCTGGGCAATGGAGGCGTCGTATCCGAGGCTGACTTCGGCATAGAAACCACCCGTGAGCATGCGCTCGTTGTCTTTGACCATCTCAGGCGTGAGCCTGACATCATTCAAACGGAGGCTGGGCAAACTGGCCACATAAGAGTCGGTTTTGGAATCCAGTCGGGCCGTGATGATGTCAATGATTTTTACAGAGCCAGACTCTCGGGCCCGGGCCTTGAACAGCTCCTCTTCACCTGCCTTGACCGTCCGAGACGCCAACTGGCGCTGAACAATATCCAAGCCCTCCTGGATTTCGGCTTCGTCGGTGGTGGCGCAATAACGCCCCAGTAGGAATTCAACCACGTAGGTGGGTACCGGGAACTGCCGACTGAATGTCCTGACCAGGTCTTTGCGGACCACATAGCCCTCGAAGGCCGATGTGGCTTTCTTGTCCAACTCATCGAGTTGCATCATCAGTTTCCTCCCACTGTGGTGGGTTGTTTTTGAATGACTTGGCCATCCGGCCCGAGTACCACCACCACGGCAGCCACTCCCATGTTGTCGTCATCAGGCACAGCCAGGCTCGCTTTTCCGGTATCAACAGGTTTCACACTGGCCACCAAGCTCGATGATGCCAGCGCTGGCTTGGTACGAACGTCGACTATCAAGCCGCTCACAGAGCTCTCAACTTCCACCACACAGCGTAGCCCCTTCCAGGTGACAGACTTGATGGTGGCCTGTACGGTTGCAGCAGATACAGCCACCGCCAATTCGAGCACTGGCACTAGGCACTCCTGCAAGCTCAAGCCGCCGTGCGCGTAATCGGCGCCGGCAATGAAGGACGAAACGCCTGGCGCGTACGCGACCTGAACATCTTTGCACCAGTCCCACCCGAAAGTCAGAGGTGTGCCGTGCGCCGTATCCTTGAGCACGGCGCAGCGTCCCCAGCGGGTCTCGGCCTGGTGTTTGGGCAGTTCTGTTTTCGGCAAGTCACCGGGGACCAACAGCCAGCCGTGGTCGGTGACGATGCGAATCCGGCGCCACCCCGCGTCGCGCAGCTCCTGCACCCGTTCGACCACCGCTGCCAGCTGGGCATCCACGTCTCGCGCGAGACGAATGCCGTGCTCGTGTCCGTAGTGGTCTAGGTCGCCCGACTCCGTCCAGGCGCGTCCGCTCGGCTCACCCGTCTCGTGCTTGTCCAGTGGTTGCACGCCGTTGTCGGTCAGCAGCTTCCTGAAGTTGTGCCCAGAGAGCGGCTTGCCGTCTGCCGCAACACGAGGCTCGAACTCCACGTCGTCTGCGGTGCCGGACACCTGCGCCGCCACTGGCGAGCACCAAGCCTTGCCGGACGCCGTGACCGACGGCATGCTGGTCCAACGGGCCGCCAACGTCGTGGTGCCCAGCCCATCCAGCTTGGCACGCAACCGTTGGGCGACGTCGTACCGCAGGCCATCTACGAACACAGTGCATGTGCCCGAATCAGCTGCTGCGTCCGATGCCACCTGCAGCGCAAGCATGCCCCCAACCTTCTTCACCGCGTCCTGCAGTCGCTTGGCAGCTTCTTCCAACCATGGCAGGTAGACGGCGCGCACTGCAGCGCTGACAGCGTCTGTGTCTGCCTTGGTATGCACGGAGCCCATGGCCAGCGTCGCCGCCTCGTCTACACGCCAACCGGACTGCTGGTAGCTTGCAGCCAGCTCCGAGGGCGTAGCGCCGATGGGCGCCGCTGCGCTGAGCTCAGCCAAGCGGGCCAGGTGCTCCAACGATTGAGCCAAGGGCGACTGACCCATCCGGGACCACAACCAAGCCCGGCGCGCGCCATGCTCTTTCTCGGCGGTGGCGATGGCTGAGCGAGCCTGGGCGGCATCCATGGCTGCACAGGCAGACAGCGTGGAACGCAGACTTGCCTCGCCTTGCTCGTTAGCTTGGGGGTAGCCTGCCAAAGGGCCATTAGAGTCCAAATCAGGGAACAGCCCCAACTGCGGAGGCTGCACAGTCCGGAGCAGCGTGAGAACCTCCGGAAAGCTCGTGTACGAGTCCCGATAGAGCTCAGCCACGGCCGCCCACTTGCTCTCGCGCCGGGCCAGCTTCTCAGCGGCCACCAGGGGCCCGTCGCTGACCGGGTCGAAGCCGAAGTCGGACTTGGCCCGCTTGCAGAACACGTCCCACCGTACGCCGACCCAGTCCTTCTGCGTGGCCTGGGGGGCGTTCATCCACACCAGCAAGTCTCGGGTAGGATTCGGTGCCAGCAGGCTCAGCAGCCACTCGGCGTTGATTTGCCGGCCCTTCAGCTCGTCCAGCGGCCTGTCGAGCAACACGCCGGCGGACAGCACCTGGGCCAAAGCCTCCTGCGTTGCCTTGTCCTGTGCCACGTCCAGCCCAAGGCCGCCGTTCTTCGAAGACAGGAACGCGCTGACCGTCCAGTCCTTCGTGTTGACCTGACTCCAGAACACGCCCCGGTACTGCAGCTCAGCCAGCGGCTGCAGGTCCCGCGGGCAGCTCTCGATGGCCCGCAACTCGACGCGGCTCACTCCAGGCAGGTAGACAACCGGCATGCCCTGGAATTGCACCTCCGGCAACACACCGGCAATGGCGCACTTGAGCCAGACGGCTGGGCCGCTTCGCGACGCGGGGTCGAAAGCGCCGAGTTCGAGCAGACCGGGTAATAGCTGCTTCAGGTTGGGAAGGGCAGTCTCCCACTGGCGCTCTTTGTCAGGCCATAGAACTGCTGCGACCGGCGCAGCGGTATGGGCATTTCCCTTGGCAGACCCAACCAAAGCTGCTGCCACGAGCCCTGCGACGCTGTCCACATAGATATCTGTCTTTTTCATTGAGAGCTCGTGCCGTTTGTTAGAAGTGGTACTTCTCGCTACGCTGTTTGAAGGCCTGCTCCGAACCCTCCATGATGTCAAGCACCGCCTTGGTCACGTCAGCACGGTCAAGCCCACCTTGGGTCCGCTGCTTGCCTCTTCCCTCCCGGGCTTCGAATGCGTAGATGAGCTCCGCATCAGCGTTCACGGGCAAGTTGGCGTTGTGCGTCGCCAAAATGAGTTGACGGGTGTTCTTCGTGAGTCGGAGCAAAGGAACCAGGTCGCTGAACAGGTAGTTCGAATCAAGCTCGTCTTCCGGCTGGTCGATAACGATAGGGCCCGAGCCCTCCGCCAAGATGAGACTGAGCAGTGCCGTGTTCCTCTGCCCCTCGGAGAGCACCTTTCCACCTTCGCCACTCATTCTTCCTGCGCTGGTGCCGTCTGGTCGCTTCAGCTCAACGTCGATAAGGTCATCAACTCGACTCAATCGAACCTTCTCCCAAACCGCTCGCACGTCAGGAGTGTCAATGTGCTTCGAAAGCTCTGGCAGCAACGGAGCTGCTGGGCTTCCCTCCGGAACAGTCTCTGGCGCCTTCAGCCATCCATGCACCACCTCCCATGGAGAGGCAGAGCCTGGAGACTGCGCGAAGGTCGAAAATACAGACTTTCCAATGTCCTCCCACCCTCTACCTAGGCGAGTTCTGCTGTCCCTTGGCGCGAGACGGCCCCAAGAGTCTTCGAAGGCGTTGCCATCAAGCATGAAGCTGGCAGTCACGAGAGTCGTTGGACCTTGAAGGGCCTCGCACGCCGCCTTCCTGGCCTCGTACTGCTCACGCCAAATGGCATGAAGCCTCGCTAGAGACCGCTCCAACTCCGCAGACTGCTGGTGCAACGAAGAAAGTTGCTTCTGTTTGACGTCGAGCTCGCTTTGCTTAGCGCCTCGAAGACGGTCGACCTCTTGCAACTTGCTGACGTCGCTTGGCTGGACACCCTTTTCCTCGCAAGCGGCAAAAAATCGTTGCTCTGCCTCATTCAGACGCGCGCTCACCTCAGCCCACTGAGGATGGTCCTCGAGGTTTTCGCGGGACTCCTCAGCGAAACGGGTAACTGCCGCCTCTACTTCAGCAATCAGCGCGTCGCGGGCCTTCTGCAGCTTGTCGCGCAGTTCCTCAAACCATTGGTGATGCGGCCACTCAGCTGCGGTTTCAGGGAGTTGAGGGATAGGGTCTAGGGCGGCAAGCGCAGTTCGCAGGCTCTCGGCATATCCATCGGACAACGAGGATGCGCCAGCAATGAACCGCTTGGCGTCTTGGGCCTGTCTATGGACGTTGGCGTCTGCCTGAATGTCCTTCCGCGCTTGCCACTGGCGATTGAGCTCATCAAGCTCCTGCTTGGTCCGTTGAACATCCTTATCCAAGGACTCAGCTTGGCGACTCGCAGCGAAGAGCTGCTCCAATTCCCCGCGGATGGCTGACTCTCGGCTGGCCAACTCGGTCAATCGTTCACCACAGGATGCGTCAATGAGGCGCAACACCTGGTTCTTCTGGCCTGGGCTGCTGAGACGGCTCAATTCACCCTGGCTGAAAAACTGGATACGAAGTTGGTCCAGAACCGTCCGGAGGTCGTGGACCTCGCGCTGGAGAAGTCGGTGCTCCTTCGCACCGGGCTTCAGCAGCACGGTGTCGACGACACCAGGCGCCACCTCAAACGTCACCTGCAGTTCGGCATCGTTGTTGTCCACTGTCCGGAGAATCCCTTTTAGCTTCTCCTGAAGGTCCGAGTGGACGGTTGAGGCGTAATCGGGCTGAAAGCTGAATCGCAGGTACTCGAGAAGGGAGGACTTGCCACTGCCCCGGCCGCCAATGACGCAGTTCAGGTTGGGCGAGAAGTGAACCGTCTGGTCGTCCAGGAAGGCCGCGCCATTGACGGAAATGCTGACAAGTCGCGGATGCCGTTCCTCGTCGCTGGGACGCTCCTTCTGAAGACGGATGCGAGATTCGTGGTCTAGAAACGCCTGACGCAACGCTTCCACAGAGGGCTCAGACATCTTGACCCACGTGTAACGCATGCCGATGTAGTTGTCGGCGTTCTCTTCGGGGGTCAACGCCTTGTTGTCCGAGGACATGATGCAAGCGATGGGCCTCGCACGCTTCCAGGCCGCATCGCAGTCGTCACCAGCGCCAAAGAGTCGACGCCAGCCTGCACTCATCTCTGCGACAGGCTTTGGCACCTCGACTGCCAAGAGGTCAGGGTTCAAATACTCAGTTTGCTGGAGCCACTCGCTGAGCTTCCCGTTGTCGAACAGGCCATCATCTTTGAGTGCATGAGGCATCACCACGATGCCCCGTTGCTTGCCGTTCGCTCCTATCTGCTGGATGCACTGCAGAACCTCCGGGAGCCGTCGTGTCGACTTCGCAAGTACCCCGCCTTGAACGCGCGGATAGGGAACACCGCACTCGGTCAGCAAGTGGTCCAACTCGTCAAGGTTTGAGTCAGGCTCGAAGATGCCGAGTACGTGAACGCCCTTTCCGACGTCGGCCTCGAATTCGAAGCCGGGGAACAGCACCATGCGATACCCGAACTCACCAGTCAGCTCATGAATCGCCTCCTGCAAGAGGGGGATGAACGACTTGGACAGGAAGTTGTGGTCTGTGATGGCTATCGCCTCAAGCCCAACCTCGTAGCATCGACGGATATAGGCGATGGCAGATGCCTTTTGCTCCTCCTGCGCGGCCCCCAGAGCAGCACCCCGCCAATGCGGCGCATCTGCGGGGGTCTGCATTTGCAGGTCGCACTTGAACCATCGCATCCCTTGATACTTAGACATTGCGGCTCTCCTTCGCGGCCAACTTCTCAGCCAGCGATAGGTGGTGGTCATTGATGCGGTCGCCCTTGAAGACCTTGAACCAAGGTGCGCTCTCGACGTCCTTGCCTCGGTCCTTGTCCCAAGTGATGTTGAGCTTGGGCTTCTTGTTGTGGCGCAGGACCTCGGCGGTCATGAAGGGGCGGATGTTGAGCCGCACGCCGTCGTTGAGGTCGGGGTTCCAGCCGATAGGCTGTTCGGAGAGCTTCTTCCAGCGGACAAAAATGTCGTAAGGCGGCTCGCCTTCCAGGATGAGTTCCAGGCGGAGCTTCAGGTCCTGCGCAGCGGCCAGGCGCGTGGTCGCACCATCCACGCCTGCGCGAACACCAGCCTCCTGTTGGCGTATCCAGTCGCCCAGGTAGGTATGGATGAGGCGCTCCAGCTTCTTGTGGTCGAGCTGGTGGTAGTTCACCAGCGCGGCGAAGCCGTCCTTCAGGCCATCCCACACGTGCCAGATGAAGGGGCGGTGGTGGAAGCGCTTGGCGTGCTGTTCGAAGAACTTCTCGCGTAGCCAGACGTCCAGGCCCTTGCCGGCGCAGTCGGCATCGGCCAGCAGCTTGTCGAGCACGGCGGGCTTCCAACTGCCGGGCTGGACGGTCTCCCAAGCGGCAATCAGCAGCTTGAGCAGACGGTCATGCGCGGGCGCCTCGCCGCGCACCGAGGGCAGGCAGACGATACCGTCGTCGTCGGTGTGCTCGACCAGTTGCTCGCAGCGGGCAATCCAAGTGCGGGCCTCGTCGGCCAGTTCCATCGCGGTGTCGGTCTCGGCCGGCCAGCGGTAGCCGGTCAGGCGAGCAACGGCGACCTGCAACGGGTCGTTGGCGGGCTGCGGGTGGCCGTGGAACAGCCATTGGGTGGGGTCGTCGGACAAGAGCTGCGCGGACACATCTAGTGGGTTCTCAGCGTATGCCTGCTTCCACTTCTGAAAATCAAACGGAATCGACTCCACCAGCTCTCGCGTCACATTGAGCTTCTGATTGAAGATGCGCACTTGGTTGTTGAACTCTGGCGACTGGACATACAGCCAGAACATTCCAAGATGCCTTCCATCTCGCGGCACCAAGGTGTAGGTGTTGTCATCAAAGAACTTCCCCAGATAAAGGGCCGACGGAAGCTCACGCATCTTTGAAAAGATTACGCCCCTCTTCCCCCAGGCATCTTTCCCTCGCACTCCGAATTCGGTGATGCCTTGCGCCTCAATTTCCCGAAGTGAGTAGCAAATGCCAGACTTCCCGGAAATCGAAATGCCACCTACGGGAGTCGACTCCATGCGCATCCAATTGCCGTCGATTTGGGGTAACTCCCAGAACTCTCGAGTGACTCTGGCTGTTTGCCCAGGTTTTGAGCCATAGTAGACGTTTGCCCACTTGGAAATAGGTGGGTGGTTTTCAACCTTGGTGAAGACCACGGTCGAGTCGGGGTTCTCCAATTGCCCACTTTGACTGACCATCGCCAATTCGCTACTGCGCAACATGGCGGCCTTTTCTTGCGCGCCCCTCGGTGCGCTGGCATCCAAGCCCCTCAACTGAAAACTCGCTATTGGTGTCGCATTGGTCTGGGTGAGCAGGATGATGAACGCGCCCGCAGCCTGCGGGCTGTCGAAGCCCCCTTCACCGAGCCGCGCCAGAAGATTCCACTGAACCGAATGAAGCAGCGACTCCCTTTGCTTCTTGTAGCTGGTTAGGAACAGCCAGTTCTGCGGCATCACGATTTGCACCACGCCCGCCCCTTGGTCGTGGCTGAGCTCCAGACAGCGCTCCAGGAACACATTGGCCAGGTCGTTCTTGGCCTCGGGGTAATGGGCCTCGCAGTAGTCCTTCAGCGTGTCGTGCTGCTTGCCCCGCGCCAGGTAGGGCACGTTGGTCACCACCAGGTGGTAGCGCCCATCCAGCAGCCGGGCCGCATCCAGCAGCCCCTTGGCAGTGAGCGCCAAGTCCCAACTGTCGTCATGGAGCTCGCTGGCCTGTCCCCACAGCGTGGCCGGACGCTCGGTGGCCAGTGCACGTCCCAGCAGGTCACGCAGGGTGTCAAAGCTCGACGTGGCCAGGTCGTTCTTCAGACTGCGCGCCGGGTCCAGCAGGCTGCCCAGCAACGGCGCCTGGGCAAAGCTGGCGTGCAGCAGGCGCAGTTCCTGGCGCAGGTAGGCGGCGTTGGCGGCGTCGTCCGGCACCATGGCCATCCAGTCCTCGGGCTTGGCGGCCACCTTCAGGCCGCAGCAGGCCACTTGCGGCGCGGGCATGTCGGCGCGCACGCCCAGCGGGTCGCCGTTCTCGTCTGGGAAACGCCAGGCCGCCAGGGCCAGCGCGAAGACGGCGATTTCCACGCAGCGGGCGTCCAGCTCCAGGCCGTGGAGGTTGTCGGCCAGCACGGCGTCCACAGCGTCCATCGCACTCAAACCCTCGGCCGCCATGCGCATGGGCACCAGCAGCAGGAAGGCAGCCACCAGGAAGTGACCAGAGCCGCAGCAGGGGTCCAGCAGCTTGAACTCTTCGAGCTTGTTGGGCCAGCCTTCGAACTTGCCGGCCGCCGGCGTGCCGTCCTCCAACGTACGCAGATAGGTCAGCGGCACGGGGCAAGGCTTGCCCGGGTGGCGCGTCACCCACCAGGCGCCCAGCGAGTTGTGGAGCAGGAAGTCCACCATGTAGGGCTCGGTGAAGAGCTGGGTGACGGCGGGCAGCTCGTCAGCGCCAATCTTCACTTCGGAGGCGTTGACCTCGTCCTTGCGCTTGGCCTGCCAAAACTGGTAGACCCAGCCCAGGCTGTCGCTGGCCTTGAACACCTCGGGCGGTAGCGCAGCCAGCAGGCGCTCCAGCTCGCGCTGGTGTTCAGGCGCAAAGGCCAGCTCGAACACCGGGCTCTGCGGCTTGAACACCTGCGGCAGCATGCGGGCGGCCAGCTTGCCGGCCAGCTCCCACTTCGTCTTGGCGCCCAGGTTCATCGCCGGGTCGGCTTCCTGCGCCAGGGCTTCGCAGTCGTCCAGCGACACCGCCGCACCAGGCTCCCACAGCAGCAAGCCGTTCTCCGCCAGGAAGCGGGCGAACAGCATGCGGTGCCAGTGCTCGTACGCCACTTCCCAGACCAGGTGCTGCAGGGCCTGGGTGTCGTCGCTGGCCTTCTTGTCGCCCAGGGCGCGACCGTGGGCGCGCAGGCGGCGGCGCAGGGCCTTGAGGTCGTCGGTCAGGTAGCTTGGGGCGCTGGCTTCGCCCACGGCCAGTTGGCTCAGGGCGGCGTGGGCGCCTTTCTCGGCGACGTCGCGGGCGGTCTTGACGGTGGCTTCGAGCTGGCTGCGCAGAGGTTTGGGCAAAACATTGGTCATTTACAAGCAACTCCACTCAAAGGAGAATCCACTTTTTTTGCTGTAGAAAACTTGCGCGTTTCCACCATCTCCCCATTCCCGCAGGCCAATGCTCTCGAAGCAAATCAAGGGTTCATCCTTGTCCAGCGCACGGTATTGAATTTCTTGGAAGGTACCCAGCAAGCAAGGGTAATTTTGGTCACCCAAGTGGCTGAGCCAGGCCTTGTAAGCGCCGCAAGCCTGGCCAAGCAAGGGGACAAGTGCTTCATCGCTTGGTTCTGCTTTGTTCTTCAATTTCTTCAGCAGCTTTTCCAGGCTGGCCATCGCGCCCTTTTGGTCAGATGTGATGTCGCAGTAGACACAGGCATCTTCAAAACGAACGATTTGAATACAAGGCACCACATCGTCGCCGTACTGGTCGCCGTACGCTTCCGCCTGCCGTATCCACTCGTCCCAGTCGGCATCAGCCAGCTCGTCTGCGTTGTTGTGCCCTAGCTTCTTGGCAGCTGCGGTGATGAACTCGTTTTTGCTGGGTTTGGGTTCCGAATGAAAATCTCGAAGCCATTCGGCTGCCTCTGGCAGCAACACATCGAAATCTTCATCGTGTTGAATGACCGGCGTCATGAGAGCCGGGTCAGCCTCAGCCGCTGGAACCAAACGAATATGCGGAGGGGCATGCCCTGAGTCTTCTTGGCTTAGCCAGACCTGCACAAGTCCCTCAATGCCTTCAACAGCGATGGGAAACTGGGCTGAGTTGAGCTGACAGAGGGGTGCCATCGGATTGCCATCTTCATCCACCGGCCATGGATACGCTTGGCTGGTGAAGACTGGACCCAACAACACGCTCCCCAGACGATTGATTGCTTGCGGTGCGCACTCCTCTTGCACAAAGGGAAACCCTGTTCGGGCCGACTGAATCCGGTCGCATAAAAAGCCCAACTCGTCCGAGGGAAAAGACTGCTTGCTGTCAACGGCTGCATCCAAAAGCGCCTTTACAGCATTCACAACATCGGTTGCAGCCTGCGATGCTTGGTTGTTCAAAATTGCTTTCATTTACTCCCCCCTCTTTGGGTTGCACAGTGACTGGGTCATCAGAGACTTACCGGGCCTTGCTTGAGCTTCTCGCGCAGTAATTCATTGACTTCCTTCAACCAAATCTCTAACTCAGCCTCATCGTTCAAAGTGCGCTTGGGAAGCTTTGCTTGCACAACGTTGGGCTTCAAGCGTTGCACAGCGGAATGACGTGCTGCGTCAAACCTGGCGGGTAGCGCTTGGGTCTTGTCCACCCACTGGTCAAGCGTGCATTCGTCCAAGGCGTCTTGCAACTGCTCCGCTGTACCCAAGGCAACGACTGCCGGTGCCGTCAAGTGATGGGCCTGCGTAAGCTCAGCGCGCTGCGCCTCGCTGAGCTTGGCCCAGTCGGCGTCGGTGTTCAGCTGGGCCTGCTGTTGGCTGTGGGTCTTGGCAAAAGCGTCCAGTTTGGCGTTGAGCGCCTGCCGCAGCAGGTCAACGGTTTTGTCCAGCAAGGGCCGCACCGGGTCTGGGTCAGCCAGCAAACTTCGCTGAGCTTCGACGGCGTCCACCTCCGCTTTGAGGGCCGCGTAGGGTCCTAGCGCTTTGGCGTGGCGCAGCAGGTCGTTCAACTTGCGCCAGTCTGGCAGGCGTTTATCGATGTCGGCGGCTGTCTTCACCCAGGTCTTGGACAGGCCCGCCAGTTCATCGAAGCGGGTGAACAGCTCCAACAGCTGGGCGTTGCCGGTCTGGGCCTCTATGGCCTCAAGGGAGGTCAGCTTGGGCATTTCGGGCGCCGGCGCCGGGCCACCGGCTTTGGCTGCCTGTTCGCGCAGCTTGGCAAGCAGAGCCGGCACCTTGGCCAGTTCTTCCTTGGGCTGACAGGGCACACCCACGGTGCTGAACAGCGAACGAATCTTGATGAGCTGCGGTGGCGTGATATTGATGCTCTCGCGCTGAAAGCTGGCTTGGGTCAGCTTGGCTCGGTCCAGGCTCTTAGCGTCCACCGCTTTGGATGCGGCGTCGCTTGCCTTGATGTGCCCGGCAGCAAGCAGGGCGTAGAGAGCACCGTCAATGGCGTCTCGGGGCCAGCCAAAGGGTGGTGCCTCGAAGTTGTCGCGAATCTCAGCCCCCTTTTTTCCAGGGCCGATAAAGGCCAGCAACTTCTGGCACACCGCGTGCTTGTCGGCCTCCTGGGTGTGACCTACGGCCTTGAGGGCCTCCAGGTTTCCTTTTCGCGCCTCGTCGAGCACCTTGCTCCACTGGTCGTGGTCAGCGGCATCGAACTGACTGTAAAGGCGCACGGCCATGTGCTTGGCGGCGCGATTGATGCGGTCTGACAGGTCGTTGCCTTCAGCCGCCTCCTGACCACCGGCTTGGAACACGCGGACGCCGGCCAGCAGTTGCTCCACAAGTTCCGCCAGTTCCTTCTCAGCGGTGCGCTGGCGGCTTTCCATCGAACGTTGGGCGTCGCGCCCCTCTTCGGTGGATGGACTGCCCTTCTTTTGCAGCGTGGTGCGCGCCGCTTCCAGCGCGATGATGGCGTTGGTGAGTTCGGTTTTGTGCTGAGCGGGCAGAAACGCGAACAGTGTGGGGTTCTCTGCAGACTTGCCCTTGGCTTCGGCAATGACGGATTTTTCTTCGGTTTGCCAGCCGTCCTGTATCCACAGGTACAGGTTCTTGTCGTGGTCCTTGGGCAAGCTTTCGTCATAGGTGGGTGCCAGACGGCGCTCGACGTTGTCCTTGCCCTGCACCACACGGACCTTTTTCAACACCTCGCCAAAGCGGGCCTTGAGGAGGTCGGCACGTTTCTGCTCCACGCGTTGTGGCGCGGCCTTGAGTTCGGCCTCCTGGGCGCGGAATTCGTCGTACCAAGCGCTGGATTCTCGAGTTTGCAGGCGGTACTCTGTGCCGCTGCCGCCGGCCAGGGCCATGATGAGGCGGTCTGTGTTCTGAAGCTCGCTAAGCAGAGCCGGCAATTGCTTGCGCAGCTCAGACGAGCCCGCAGACAGGTCGGTCACGAGCAGGTCGGCGAGGGCCTCTTCGGTCGCCTTCAGGCCAATGTCCATCGCGGCATCGGCTGGCAGCTTGTTGATGAGGTAGATGAGCTTGAGCAGTTTGCCCTTGAGCTGTGCCCGAGCATCGCCAGCGGAGAAGCGTTGCACGTTCTCAAACACCTCTTTGGGCAACTGGGCGGTGGAGACCAGGTTCGCGGCAATCTGGTCGTAGAGGAAGTCACCAGAGACGACATGGCCCAGTGGTGCATCTGCCGTAGCCAGCACGGCTTCGTGCACCACGCGCAGCTGGCTTCTCAGCTGCGAAACAGTGCCTGTGGCGTCGATGGTGCGGAGAACACGTTCCCAGAAGCGGCGGCGCACCGGCAAGAGCGGGTAGTCGGACGTCATCACGTCTTCGTCGTCGGTGACATGTTCGAGCTTGGTGCCGCGAAGGTGGCGGGAGATTTCGCCAAGGTTGGCGCGCCACATGTGTTCGACCTCGGGCTGGGCCGATGGCTTCTTGGCCAGGATGATTTGACGCGTGACGTTCTCGACGTCCCAGTCACCCAGCATGACCGGGACCGGGAAGCGCCCCATCAGCCGCTGCAGGTTGGCCATGCCCGACAGGGCCGACTGCCCCGTGGCGACGAACAGCAGCTTGCCGTTGAAGTGCTTGCACAGGGTTTCGGTGACTTCTTGGACTTGGAAAGCCCTTTCGACGTCTTGACCGACGAACTGCTGAACCTCGTCGAGTACCACCAGGGTCAGCGGGAACTTGCCATCGACAGCCAGGGCAGCCTCAATGGCATTGGTCATCTGCTCGCTGGAAACGTCAGTGACCTGTGGGAACTGCTCCTTGAGCAGCTTGCGGGCGTCGGGTTCCGAGTGGGCCAGGTCCGGACGTGCCTTGAGGAGCGCCTTGGCCAAGTGGCTAGACACGTACATGTGAGGCAGCTCCTGAGCCAGTGTTCGGCCCGCCGCCTGCAACTCGGACTCGACCGTGGACAGGATACCTTCTTGCCTGAGCCACATCACCAGCTGCGCCTGGTTGTACTGCTCGGGCAGCCCCTTGGACTTGAACACGATGCCCAGCAGGGCCAGGCGCACTTTGTCGCCCGCTCCCGCGCCAAGCTTGCCGGCGGCGGCGTGCAGGGCGCCATATCGTTTGCCTTGGGTGCTGAGTTCCTTCAGGTGCTCAAACACCCCCGTGGGCAGCTTGGCCAGACTGCGGGCCGTGGCGCCGTCGTTGAACTGGTAGTCTGTCCACAGCGTGCGCAGCATTTTGGCCAGGTGCGACTTGCCACTGCCGTAGAAGCCGGAAATCCAGACGCCAGGCTGCTCGGTACCGGCGTCCAAATTGACCAAGAACTTGTCCAAAATGGTCTCCAGGCCTTTCTCGTACTGTCCGTCGCAAACGAAAGTCTCCAGCTCGTAGCGCAGGATGGCCTGGGCGGCTTCAGAGTGGTCTTCGGATACCTCAGCCACGCCGTTGTTGACGAGGCGGTTTTCTTGGGGGGCTTTGTTGTAGATATCCCTGTTCAGCATGGTGGTCCTTGCTCTGTTTCTTGGGTTGTGCGGTGATTCAGTCTTTGGCCAGAAGCGGGACGGCTAGGTAGTTCCAGCCGTCGCGAGCGTCCAGCAAGCGATAGGTGTGGTTCTCGGGGTGGTGTTCGCCTGGGAAGAACACCAGCAGACGCCCGTCCACAGCTTCCTTGATGCCTTCGACGACTGCCGAGACACGAGCCAGTCCAAAGAGTGTCCCGACGCCCATGAGGGCGACCACGGTGTCAGAGTCTGCCTCTGCCGCAATACGGGCTTTCAGCTTGGCATTCAGGTCGGCTGTGAACTCGGTCAGTTCGCCGGTTTGATAACCAGCAAGGTCCTCTGGAGACTCGAAATAGGCGTCTCGGTACTCTTGAGCGGCCATCCACTCAGGGAAGGCGTTCGTCACGTCGAGCAGCAACCACTTCTTGCCTGCCTGCTGGGTCGCCAAGGCAAATTCCTCGACGTTCGCGCGGAGCCGCAGTTCGTCGGCCTTGTCATAGACCGCAAAGATGACCCGCTGGATGGCCGCGAGCCCAGCCTGCCATGGCACGGTGAGGTGCTGGCGGTAAGCGGACACCAGTTTGGCGACCTTAGACGACATGTGAGACCTCCTGTCTGACTTTTTCTTCTTCGGGCGTGAGGAAGCCGGGAAAGCGCACCTCCTTGACGCCGCCGGCATTCATGAAGACGAGCAGTCCCCGGTGAGAAGCCGCGCTTGCGTGCGCCTCCAACGCTTCTTGTGACAGCCCAGTGAGGCTGGTCCAGTTGGTCGAGAACAGGCGTTGCCCTGTTCGACCCTCGAGAAAGCCTAGGAAGAGCAGCAATGCGACCGACTCAGGGCAGATATTGGGCTGCACTTTGGTCTTGCGCTGGCGGCCGTGCAGAAAGCCAGCGGACGACCAGCTGCCGGACACGTTCTGTGCAAAGGAGCGCAGGGAAGCAGTACTAAAGCGGTCAGGATGGGCGGCGGCTAGAACGGCCTCGACCGACTCCCGGCTTACGGTCTCACCGGCCTGCTTCGACAGGTAGAAGGACTGCGTGCCCCGCAGTAATGGGTCTCGTGCCAATGCAACGCCCAAGGCCATGAGCGGTTGGGCATCCGGGTTGGCATCCCAGAGCCGGCGCAGCGCCCGAAAGATTGGGTTTTCAGTAGTCAATCCGTACAAAGCCACCAGGTGGTGCATGGCCAGCTCACGGGCCTTTTTTGTGGGTTTACCAAGAACGTTGTCAGCAACCACGGCTTGCACAAAGTCTCCACGCTGGGCGCTTGGTGGAGTGTGGGAAAACAGTAGACGTAGGTCGTCCAGCATCATGGTTCGCGCTGCGTGCGGGCCATTGATGCCAAACCGAAAACCCAGTCGGCTAAGCAGTAATTCTTTTTGCTTACTCAACTCGGGAGCCTCTTGTCAACGTGGCGGGCAGCGCGTCGTTCGGAATCCCGGTCAGGGGGTACCCCTGTGAGCGGCAATAGGCAACGACCATGACCTCTACCATGTTGGCAAGGCTTCTCATTTCCAAGGACGCAGCAACCTGAAGCGCCTCTTTGATGGGCGGCTCAACGCGCACACTGATGACTTCAGATTTGGAAATGGCCATGGGAACCTCGGTTGCAATACGCTAGCAAAGCGCCAGCATATAGCAATTTTGGCGGTTTTTAGGTTTGGGTGACCACACAAACATGGTGCTGACCCTTTCCACCTGCGAAGTGACAACCGCAAGTGCAGCTTCATGTGACCGGGGTCGACCTCGTCATCCAGAGCACTCTGCTCATCGATGGGCGTGTATGCACCGAAGCTTTAGTCTCAAAGACGTCCGTTTTTGATACCCTTCAGACCTGGCGCCAAAAACCGGCAACGCTCCTGGTGCGACCCTGTCTCAAAATCTTGTCTCGTTTTCATCGTCTCGTTGCTACACTTCACATCGAGATTTGAGACGGAGACCCCCATGCTTGTCGGCTATGCCCGCGTATCGACTGAAGACCAGAAGCTCGACCTGCAGGTCGATGCCCTAAAAGGAGCTGGTTGCGAGAAGTTGTTCACTGACCACGTGTCCGGAGCATCCAAATTCAAGGCCGGCCTGGATGAAGCGCTCGCGTACCTTCGCGCAGGTGACACGCTGGTGGTCTGGAAGCTGGACCGGCTCGGCCGGACAGTCAAAGGCCTGGTTGACCTGGTGCAGACGCTCCAGGACAAGGGCATCCAGTTCCGCAGCCTGACCGACGGCATCGACACGTCCACCACGGCTGGCCGGTTCTTCTTCCACGTGATGGCCGCCCTGGCCCAAATGGAAAGGGAGCTCGTCCACGAGCGAACCATGGCAGGCCTGAGTGCCGCACGTGCCCGTGGGCGATTCGGTGGCCGCAAGCCGAAGATGGATGCACCTAAGCTCGATGCCGCAAAGAAGCTGCTTCGAGCTGGCACGCCGGTGACCGAGGTCGCTAAAACGCTGGGAGTTGGGCGGGCTACGCTCTATCGGAACCTGAACGCCGACAAGCAGGCTGAGCGAGTGAAGCTGCCTCAGGTCACTGAAGACTTTTTACCGACGCGTGCAAGTCAGCATCAGCCAAGTCGTGAACCGCTTTGACAGGCGACGACCTTCAGCGTCTGTCCAGCTTGTCCGGTTTGTCTGTCTTGTCTTCAATGACGCAAGAGGGCTGGAGCCACTATCTCCTCCTGCACTGCTCTTCTTGGCCAGAAACAGACAGGACATCGAAGACAAGTCGGACACGCCCAGTAAAAAAACCGCCAAAGGCGGCTTTGTCGTTTGCGCAAGAAAGCTCAGGCGCTCCGACTCATAAATCAAGTCCTGGTTGCCTGCTGAGCCGTCACCAGGTCGGTCTCAAGAATCACCTTGGCCGCGAGGTGAGCAATCCAGAGCTTAGGGATTTGAGGCTGTAACAGATACGTACGCTATTCAAAACAACACAGTCAGTATCTGCGACAACCTAGAATGTCCAGGTTGTCCGGCTTGTCTTGTCTGTCCAATAGTTTTGAAATGGCCTCTGTCAAAGTCCCCGTCCAGATTGACCACTCCGTAGGACAGCAAGACTTCCTGGACATTACGGACAAGATGTCCGCAGGGGATGTCGAGTACACCGTCGCAGTGCGGGACCCGGATGGCGCGCCGCTGTACCGGTTCAGCTCCATCCAGGTTGTCGACAAGACCAGCATCTCCGTCCTTATAGCCCAGCACATGGCCAAGGACCCTCATTTCGGGTTCGGGCGCGACCAGCGCCCCTACAGGTGGGTGGGCAACCGCTGGGAACCTGTCGACAAGTGGTTCGCCAGCATCGACTACTCCTTGCACGCCCTCATCCGCACGTCCACCCAGCGTCGTGCCATGGGCGACTCGTTCTTCAGTGAGGCCTTGGCGGCTTGGCAGGCCAACTCTGACTACCACCAGGACGGCCTCGAGCTCAAGGCCTTCGGCAAGTGCCCCGGCATCCCATTCCTCGACGGCGTCTGGAGTCTGGATTGGGGCAAGGGCGAGCACGTGGCGCACGACCCGCGGAACCTCAACACGCGAGTCCTGCCTCTGACGGTCGACCAGGCCGGCGAGTACTACCTGGACGTCGAGCTCGGCCACCACCACGACTCGCTGCTGATGAAGTTTCTGCGCTCCGCCCTGGATGAAGACCAGCTGGTCACCATTCGGCGCTGGTTCGGCTACCACTTGCTGTCAAACCGGCTGCCCAATGCGGAGAAGTTCTTGTACCTCTATGGCTCTGGCAGCAACGGCAAGAGCCAGCTCCTGCACCTGCTGCGCGGCTTGGTGGGAAAGGAGTCCTGCGCAGAGCTGCGCCTGTCAGACCTCAAGGTCTCGGCCAGCCTGGAACGCCTGGTCGGCGCCTTGGCCATGATTGGCTCCGAGGCTTCAACCAAGACGGAGATGGAGACCTTGAAGCTCCTGGTCTCGCGCGAGCCGCTGCACTGCAATCCCAAGTACCGCGACCCGTTCGACATTGAGCCGGAGTGCTTGGTCTCCCAGGCCTCGAACTACCCGCCACACTTCGAGGACACGAGCAGCGCTATGGCGCGCCGGGTCATCGCACTGCACCTGAAGCGCACGTTCAACGAGTCGGAAGACCGCATTGAGGACCTGGCGCATCGCATCGTGGCCGAGGAATACCCCATCCTGGTGGGCTTCGCTTTGGCCGGCGCCCACGAAATCAGCGAGAGGGGCCGCTTTGAGGTGCCGGCCACAATCAAGGAGCACAGCACCCAGGAGGTCTCCGCCGGCAATCCGTTCGAGGGGTTCGGCGAGCTGCTGGAATTCGGCCCGTTCGAGGTCGAGGAGCGAGAGCTCTACGCTGCATACAAGCGCTGGAGCCTCGATAGCGGCATCCGCCCGCTCAAGAGGCTTGATTTCAAGACGGCCTTGGAGCGCCACGCCACTAAAACGAAGCGGCACATTGAGCACGTCCGATTGCTTACTAGCTACAGCCCCTCCTCTTGGATTAACGACCGCCAAGAAAAGGTCTTCGTTTACCCCGCTTTGGCAGACCTCAAATCACGGCCGCATGGTTTTCGGGGTGTGCGACTCGCAGAGGGCCATTTTGGGGAGCCCATTGGTCAAGAGCTGCCCGCGGACTCCTCTACGCGCCCCAAGTTCGAGTAACGGTTAGGGGGTGAAGGGCCTATGCTCTTGTGCCCCCGCCAAACCTCCCGGTTGCATCTTTGGCACCGTTTTCCCCAGACACGGGCTCAATAAAAGCTCCCTTTTGCATCTTCGGTCTTGAGTACGCCAAAAATGGAGCGGTGCTTTAAGCAGAGAGGTGTCAAAGCCAATGTCTCATGGCCATATCCGTCCATGCGCGCCTCAATCGGTCTAGCCACCTCAAGGCCCGCTTCCACCATATCCCGACACGGCCAACCGGCGCTGCGGTAGATTTGTCGTAACTGCGTCAAATGGCGACGGGTGATGGCGGGTTCGAGCATTTCACACAGGTGAGAAACGGGGCACTTGCCCGCGGTCGGTGTTCACCAACTCATCAAATGCCGTGGCAGGCCGCATCCACAACAGGTGGATGGCATTGCCTTGCTCGGGCCGGTACAGAATCCCGGTCTCGAGCGTGGCCTCGATGAGGCATGCACCTTCCACCCGGTACAAGCCACCCTTGTAATGCCGAAGGCGCACGCCGGGCATCAGGTGGGCCGGCACGTCGAGTTCTGGTTGGTGTGGCATATCGTGTGTCAGTAAATCCAGGGAACCAACCGCCAGGTGCGCAGGCGGTAGTTGGCATATTGCGGATAACGGTTCAGCAGCCATTGCTCTTCCAAACTCGCCTTGGCCGAGAGAACAGCCAATAAAGCCAGCCACAGCACCACACCCAAGGCATTTGCCAACCAGGCGGCGGCACCTGCAGTGAGCAATAGGACCGCGCCGTACATTGGGTGTCGCACCCAGCTGTATGGGCCCTCTCGCACCAAATGCCCATCGGGATGGGGTTCCGGGCGGATATTGAAGTTGCCTGGCCGGTTAACCCACAGCGTCCACAGGCCCAGCACAGCGCTTGCCAGCCACAGGCCCACACTCCAAACGCCGGGAAGGGAATGTTGAGCCTCCAACACGCAAAGCCCTGCCAGGACCAGCAATAGCCCGAACTGCAAGGCGACCCAGAGTTGGCCGAGCTTTTGGGGATTCATACGCAAAGCATAGCGTTCCCTGTCGGCTTGCCAATGAGTGGTTGATTGGGGCGTCTGAGAGGGTGCCCCAGTTTTTTGGAGGGGACTTGGGCAAGCCCATCACAGGCTTGCCGCCCGGTGTGTGACCTGCACTGTTGCCCAGGACCGTGGCGCCTTCCCATGGCGCCGGCGGGCCAGGTCAGCGCTCTGGAACTATTCAATTGTCCAGCGACGTCATATCGTGACAAGCTGTTGATTTTCCTTGGCTTTCCAGGCGGTGGGTGTTCACGATATGCCGGATGCGGGTGGGGCTGAGACGTCATTTCGTGAACGCTCGCCAACAACCGTCGCTTGGCCCAGGCAGGACACGGTACGTATGGCCAGCTGGAAAGCTCCAATCTGGCCATCAGCCACCATCCAGCCCACCTGGCACACCCGTTCCGGGCGCAGCATGGGAGCGTTTGGAACAGGCTGGCCGCGGTACCGGGGACTGAAGACGTTCAGGGGCAGCACCACATCGACCCAGCGGTCGGGTGGCTGGAACACTGCCTGGTAGTTGACGCCGTCCAGGCCCCCGTCCATGCGCAGGTTGAGCTTGTAGCGCTTGCCGTCGCCGCGCACCTGCAGGCGATAACCCACCGTGCTGGCGTCTCCCAACCGTAGCTCAGGGTGACGCACGGAGGCAAAGCCACCACCGTTGTCGGTCGAGACCGCGCCTTCGAAGACGGCATGGCCATCGGGGTCAAACGACATCCTGCTGGTCGATACACCACCCATGACCCTGTCATCGATGGCGCTCCAGCCGTCGACAGATTCAGGGACGTTGAATTGAAGGGTGAGCATGGCCAGATTCTGGCATCCAGTCGCTACACAGGTTTCCAGACCCCCACTTTTAAAAGGAAACCTCATGTTCAACATTTCTGACTTTCTGAGCAATCTCGAGACCACGCAACATCTGCTGGACCGCTGCTACGACTTTCGTGGCGCTGTTTTGCTGACCCCCGAAGAGATGGCTCTTGCCGCGCGGCAACGCGACATGGCCTTGCCTGCGGGTTGGGGCATTCGAACCGTGCTGGGCGCTGAAGAGCTGGAAGACCTCTACCGTGACCGGCAACCCAGGGTCCGGGTTTCGGTCCAGGAGTGGCTGCCCGATTTGCCTTGCCTGACGCTCGACGTTTCTTGCCGGCGCCACCACTTCCTGTGGGTCATCCCGTTTTGGGAGGAAGGTGCCCGTGAATGGTTGGAGACTCTTGTGGCCGAGGGACGTTTCACCTTGTTGGTGGATGCGCAGGGCGGTACACGCAGCATCGCGATGTCCAGCCAGGCTCCCCTGAATTGCGACTTCGAGACCATGCTCAAGACATCCAACGTCCAGCCCATGGCTTCGAAGCTGGAATCGCTGGAAGCCATGGTGATGAGCGGATTTCGCGCCATGCTGGACCGGACCAGCAGCCTGCCGAACCCGCAACGTGAGCTGCGTACCATGGTCGTCGCGCGCGATGGCCATGCCCAGCCGATTTTGGAGACGTTTTTGCGCAGTGCGGACGTTGGCAAGCTCATGCTGAATCTAGCCAGTCAAGACAGGCCGGTGTACCACTGAGTATCCCGCTGCGGTGAACGCCCGTCGGCGCACAGGATGAAGTCTGATTGGGGGCAGTCTCAGGGCTGCCCCCTTTTTATGGCTGTACCCCGGCCGAGGAGGTAATGGAACTATCTTTGTGTCTCTTTCCAGATACGGGTAACCGAGGTAACTGGGGTAACAGCCAGGGCCGTTACCCCTTGATGAACAACGTCAGGTGCGGAACAGGCTGCAGACGTCGTTGGTGGATGGACGTGCACATCGCGTTGACACCGGAAGGTCCACGGAGCCTCGCACACGAACCACGGCGCTTGCCTCGGCCGGCCGCGTCATATCGCGAACGCCACGCCCCTCACTCCTTCGGATGACGGCCTTGTGAGCTCCACCGACACCTGCTTCCCAATGGACATCCCAGTGGGACAGGCGACCAATCGCATCAAGGGCCGACCTCAGTTGACATCGACGCCGACGCTTTGTACCGGCAGGAGCGGTGTCGTGGTCGGCCGGCCACACGCGTGCGGCCAGGGTGTCCAGCCCGATGGACAGGCTGCCTCCGGGACGCATGCAGGTGGACAGAAAGGCGTGCACATGCATCGCCAGGTCGCTGCCCAGGTACAGCCGCTCGGCCATCCACAGCTTGGCGTACTGGCCGCCAAAGAAGACCGAGGCCAGGCGGTGGTTCAAGGCCAGGTGGATATGGCGGTCATCCCCCTCGACCCACACCAGAAGGAACGACTGGCGGGTCGTGCGTCGACCGGCGTGCTCTTCCCAGACGACCACCTCGCACAGGCGGCGCAGGCCGGCCTTGCGCATCTCGATGGTCGAGCCCCCGCTGCCTGTGCCACATCGGCGGTTCAGAGCTTCCCAGGTGGTGCGCACCATCACGGTCTGAGGCATGCCAAGACCACCGTCTGGATAGAGACTGGACCAAAGCCGCCCCGCAACCGTGCGCTCATCCGCGGCCGAGACGACCGCGTCATTACCGCGGTCAGCGTACTGCTCCCCGGCCAACCCCAGCAGGGCGAGCAGCAAGGTCTGCTCAGGCACCCCCAGGGCTTCGCGGGCACTGAAGCGCAGCTTGTGCTCCGGGCCCAGGTCGTAGGAGAGGTCCAGCACGGGACGCGGGCCACCCTTGGGCAGCGGGGTGAACAGCACACTCAAGCCTGCCGGTTGGAAGTAGCGCACCGGAGGGCTGTGTTCAGTGAGATGGCTCATACGCCCCCCTTTTTGAACAGGCCGGGCTTTTTGTTCGCGGAGACGCCAGCAATTGCAACGGGTTGGACAGGTACGAGCACGCCACCGGCCGTGCGACGCAACAGCACTGGGTCGCGCTTGGGGCCGTAATTGTTTTTGGCGTCCTCCAGCTCTACGTGTTGGCTCGCCTGGTTGGCGTGAATGCCATGGTCATCGAGCATCTTCCGTGTGGGCGGCTTCAGGTTGATTTCCCAGCGGGAGTCGTCCTTCAATGCGGTGGAGCCGCGGCCTGCGTCTGCAGAGCCACCATAGCCTTGAAGGCTGGCAGCCCGGCTGGTGTGGTGAGCCACCAAGACGGCTGCACCGGTATCGTGCGCAATCTGCTTGAAGACCGACATCAGCGCGGACATCGGGGAGGATTGGTTTTCGTCTGCCAGGTGCAGCTGACGCAGGGGGTCCGCAATCAACAGTCGAACACCTTCACACAAGCGCCCCAGAGCCAGGGCTGTCTCGGACGGTTGCAAATCGTCTGTGAGCAAATTCACCCGCTTTGCTCCAGCAAGGGGAAACATCAACAGGTTGGCCCGCAGCAGGTCACGAAATTCAAGCCAGCTCATGCCTTCGGGCAGGACTTCACGCTGCTTGAGTGAATGCACGATGTGGTGCACCCGCTGCCACAGCACAACCAGGGGCTCCTCTGCAGCCAACAAAACAACTTTTTGGGGGGCGGTGGTCAGGGCGTCACAGGACTTGGGGCCAAAGAGGTGGTCGCGCTGGAGAAGCCCAGTTGCCGACAGGATGGCTATTTCGAGCTCAAGCATCGTCTTGCCCATGCCACCAGGGCCGATGAGCTTGCCCACAATGCCTGCGGGCAAGTCAGGCAGAACATAGTCCAGTTCAGGGGGCGGGTTTGCCAGTATGTACTCGATGTCGACCGGGAGACCAAAGAAGCTGGAAAACGAATCAGACATGACGTACTCCCTGCTCTGCATGACGAGCCAGCCAGGCGTCCACATCGCTGGCACGCCAGCGAAGCAAACGGGTGCCCGGCAACTGCAGCCTGGGCGGCACCGCATCGGGATTGCGGCGAATGTCTTTGCGGATGGTCTCAGGGCTGCGCTCCAGAATGGCCGCGAGCTCGTCGAGGGTGAGAAGTTGGAGGTTTTGCACAGGTGCTTTCGCGTCGGAAAGTGAGAGCACGACTGCGACCGACAACGCCCTTTCGTGCCCGTCATCGGTCGGTAGTGACCATGACGGGGCATATAGAGCGAACGGTTTATACGGAGGGAAAAAAAAGAAAGGGCGAGCACAAAGGCTCGCCCGGAATGGTGAATTGGAGTGTCCTCAGGCGACGACGTGGGCCGCCAAATCGTTGCTCTCTGCCATCAGCAGCCTGTGGAGCTTGGCCTCCATCGCTTGCCCTTCATGCCCATCGTGGACGATGGCAGCACGCTGCAGCCAGTGCACGATGTCAGGCAGCTGCCGGGCACCGAAGATGTCCACGCCGGTGATGTCCGCGTACATCATGACCATGGCTCGCTTGGCTGGGACTGGCAGCTTGTGCGCATTGCGCGGCAGGGAGGGCCGAACATTCGGGTCGGACAGCATGCGCTGGAACGCGCGCTCGACCACCATGTCCTCATCCACGGCCGGCCAGGCGAAGTCGCTCAGTGAGATGCTCCCCGATACGAGCTTGACCACGACCGTGGGGACGCCGAGGTAGTTCGCGCAGGAGCGAGCAAATTCATTGCTGATGTGGGAGACCTTGCGGATGCCGTTGCGCAGCTGGTTGATGTAGCCGTAGGTCACCCCCAGAGCAGAGGCCATCTCGTTCAACAACTGACCGCGCAACTGGGCTTCGTCCATCAGCCAGCCCAACAGGGGGCCGCCATCCTCGGCATAGAGGCGCTCAACGCGTTCCTTGGGCGTTTCGCCAGAACCGGGATGCTTCGAGGTATCGGGCAGGTGAACGACGGGGGTGGCTTTAGGCTGAGTAGATGTTTTCTTCATGGTGAATGTCCTTGGAATGTTGACCTCAAGAGGTGCACACATGGGGTGTGCACTACGTGTAGTCACCAAACCGGATTTCACCTCACTGCAACTCCGGTGGATTAAGTGCGTAGAGCTCCGCGCACCTGCGCTAACCGTTCGTCCGCCAGAGCAACCATCATGACCTGGTCCGGCTCATTCTCAAAAAGCAATACGCCGAAACCCCAAAGGAGCCGCTCTAGATGGGTTGCGAGCAGACGTAGGTCCTCGTCCTCCCTCCAGTTCTCTCGGCTATCGAAGTAGCGCTCCAAGTCTCGCGCGTACAGCATCAGCCAATCATCTAGCGGGACGTCTGAAAGCTCTGCGCAGGCGCCGAGAGCCTCGGCGAGCTTGGTGCCCTGTCCTGGAAAGGCCGCGCAGGTGGAAGCTGTCGTGGTCAGAAAAATCTCCGCGTGAACCCAGGCGTGCGGGATAGCCCTGTCAGCGTCGTTGGTCTCGATGAGGTACTGTCGCGCTTTCTCGATTTCCTGTGCGCAAGCCACGGCCGTGCGTTTCCAGAGCTCCATAGCATCGGATATCTCCTGCGGCAACAAATCGTCCACCACAGAAAGCCGGGCGCCGAAATAGTGCGAGGCTATACGCTGCATTGTGCGGAGGCCTTCTTTGGTCAATAGCGGTGCAGGTCTGCTCCAGACCTCGGGGGGGACCTTAGCTGTCAGGTGCGCGTAGTAGACCGCCCGTCCCGCTTGATGCCGAATGAGTTTTGATGCGCCAGCCGCAGCAGGGGTACCGCGTACGATGGAATTCACAACACTGATTGGCACGAACAGCTGACACTTCACGTGGCCAGGTGTCTCAACGACGTGACAGGTGCCGGGCATGACGGACTGTGCGGCCAATTCATTGAATTGCAGCCCTCGATTCCGAAGAGACTGCACGACGTTGTCCGCAGCGACCACGTACTCCACGAGACTCATCCCCTCTTCAAACTGTGGCTCGCTTAGAAGATTACGCAAGACAGCTTGAGCCTTGCCACTCTTGCGCGCGGGAGGCTCGAACTTCACGAGCACGCTGGTCGGAGAACGCTTGTCATCATCCGCGCGAACGCCGCCGACAGGCGCAGGTGGTGCGAATGTCTCGTTGACCAGGTCACCCACAAACTTCATGACGGAGGTGCCGATAAGCGCGGCGGCCCCTTGTGTTTCCGCGTCATCCCGTGAACTGATGATGAAGTCCTTCGAGCACCGCGCGAAGTGCTCGTTCAGGGCAGTTGCGTCCAAACGAGGCTCACCGGTGGAGCCGACAAGCACTTTGTTCGCGCTCACAGGCATGACAACGCCGCTCAGTTCATCGTCGCCTAGCAAAGCATATGGCTCCAGCTCCCGGAAATCCTCTGTCTTTGCGCCAACCGCGAGACAATCGGGCAAGACGAAATGAGCTCCATGCGGTGCTTCGATGAGAGCCCACGTCATTGCCTTTAGGCGGTCCACACGCTGCTGCGGGACCAGACTCTGTCCGAGCGCTCTGCCGTGCGCGTTATCAACGATTTCGGGCAGTCGCTCCAGAAGCGCCGTAAATACGCCTGAAGCATCGTTTGACAGGTCCATGTGCATTTGGGCGAACTTCTCTCGCCCCCGAAAGTGCACCAGCTTGGCGAAGAATGCTTGTTCGGCATCGCCGACCCCTTCTGGCAATACCTTGCGCAGTTCCTCGTCAATGCCCTTGACCATCATTGAGTCGGGGCTGAGCGAGTCCAGGCCCAGCAGTGAACGTGTTTCGTCTTCGCTGCCAAGCACTTTCGCCATCTCATTGAGGAGCTCCTCAGTCGCAGTCGAAAAGGTGCCGCGAAGGAACGCGGAGCGAACAGATAAGTGAACAACGACGGCAGCCGCCGCGTTGGAATCAATGGGACCAGGCTCACCCTCGCGCAGCGCTGCGATGGCTGGCGCCAAGACAGAGCCCTCGTAGTGTGTGATTTTGTCGTCCAGCGACTCTTCATCGGAAGGCGGAGAGTAGAAGTCCCGCTGCGCAGCAACACCTTCCGTCGCGGTGATATACCGCGGCCTGTCCCTGGGAAAGACGTAGACCTGCGTGGATTTTTTACCCTTGCTGGCGGCAAATCCACGCTGTACCAGCTGAGGTATGAAATGCTGTTTGCGACCAGACACGTTGGCTCCCGATGCTTATGCGCTGGCTCGTATTGTGCAAGGCTCAGCCCACTGAGCTGAGCTGAGCTGAGCAAGCAAGCAAGCAAGCCAAGAAAGTTTCAGCTTTACCCCGGCCGTATAAACCCGCTGCCTATTCCTGTGTTGGCATCCCGCCAATCATAGGAAAGCAAGCATGCGAACACTGCACCACGACAACGAGATTTACTACCCTGCGACTCGACACATCTTTCTGGAAGTGGAGGTCCGGCAAGAGCTGTTCTCTCCGGATGAGCCCAGCAACCGCCTGGCCGGGCTATGGAAAGTGGCAGTGCCCCTGGAACAAGACGATGTGGATGCCGGCTGGACGGCCATGGGCGCGTTTTTCACGGTGTTCGAGACTGCGAATCTGCAGACTTTCGATGTCTACGTGTACGACGAGCAGATGAATCCCATTGAGCTGGACTGAACCATCCCTGGATTCGCGCAGGCCGACCGGTTCGCGTCAGGCCATCACCGAGGTGGCCTGATTGGCGAGTTGCAGGTAACAGCTTGCCGAGCGTAATCCACTGATTTTCGGGGTTGTCGCCATCAGAGCAATAACAACCAGCAAAAGGCTAAACAACGGAGCTTGACTGGTTACCGCGCTCTTGGCGGCACAACCCCATCACAAGGAAACACACATGAACGCACGTATCGAAACCCTCCAACTGGCTGCCACTGCGGACATCGCACCATCGACCCGTCAATGGCTGGAAAAACTGTATGCAATGGACTGTCCGTCTGCCACGGCCACGGTGCCAACAGAAGCCCTGTTCAATTTGCTGAGCCAGTACAGGCAAGAACTGTCCGGACTCTTCAGCCGTGATGACCTCCTCGTCCTGCTCAACGGCCTGTTTCAGAGCCGGTATGAGCCCAACGAGCTTCACCGTCTCGCCACGGACATCTGCGATGACATGGGTGTTGAAATTGCCGAAGCCGAACAATCCAGCCTCTGGCCGCTGCTGGAGCGACTGTTTTCACTGACGAAGGGTCAGTCTGTTGCCCTCATCGATGCGCTTCAACTTGCATTGGCCGCAGAGGTGGGACCGACGGAATGTTGGAAGGCTCTGGGGATTGAACTCAAAGCGGCCTGAAGCTTTTGCCAATGAACGGGGCTTTCCGCCGCAGGCTGCGTATTCCGGTTGAACTGACCATCTGTGCCGGTCAAGGCTGGCCACTCTGCTGGCTCTGACCAGCAGAGCGGCCAAAACCAGCCGGTCAGTCACACTGCAGAATTCGGAGAGTAGCGGACGTCCATGCGACGAAGCCTTGGTCCTGCTAGCAGTTTGCTCATAGGCGTTGGTGCGGAGGCCAGCGCTGTAAAGTTGGTCGGACCATCGTCTAGGCGATGGTTGACACTGCGCCGGCACTATAGGCCAGTCGAGTCGAAAACAACATCGAGGAGTGATTCGAGAATGGCGTATCCCACCCCGACTGAAGAGTCTAATCCTGCAGCGCGCCTTTCGCGCCTAATTGCAAAGGCGATGCGAACCAACGACTCATCGAAGAGCGCGCTTGAAGCATGGGGCGATGCGCTGGATATTCCGACGGAAGGAATCGGTTTGGAGTGCACTCATGACATTGCCCAGTTGCTCACCGAGTGCACCGAAGAAGTGCGCCTATTAAAACTTGCGCTTCGTCAGCAAGGTGTTCCTGAAGCACTCTATTCTCAGCACATCTCTCATGTCGAACATGCACTGTCGGTCACAAATCTGAATGCCGCGTGGAGTACGACAGTCTCAAACTATCTCGGCAGCAATGTGTTGCTCTCCCTAGCTTGGTGCTCGTATGTCTTGCCAAACGAGAGCGTCGGAGCAACTGATGACGACCTCATTGGGCTCGCGGCTCTGCTGCGGGAGCTGGAAGATGCGCTCCAAGCACCAGGGCTCCCGGAGGCCGTCCGCGCTGCATTCACCAAACACCTATTGGGAATGCAGCGAGCAATGAAAATCTTCCCTGTACGCGGAGTAAAGCCCATGAAGGAGGCCTCAAGAGCGATTCTTGCAGACCTCAACATCGACAAAGACGAGATTCGCGACGCAGCGAGCACTGCCGACAGGTCAGCGATGGGAAATCTAGGAAATTCTCTTTTCAAGGCTTGGAAGAAAACCGCAGAAATCGCTGGGGATGCTGACAAAATCGTTAAAACTGGAAGGCAGCTGGTTGAATTCGTCAGCGATGCGATAGACAAGCTACCCGCCTGAGGGAATGCGGCCACAAGCAGACATGTCGCAAATGCAATATGCCGTCTGTACTCTCGTTCTGCTCGGACCGCTGCCCAAGAGCATCGAGGTCGACATAGAGCGGCTCCGCCGCATCGAGGCGGCGTTAGCAAAAGGTCAAACGCCATTGAGTCGGGCTGAAGCAAAGGCCCTTCACCAGCGGGTCGAACCCATGGTCTGGCAGCGCCTGCTTCATGGCACTCAGTGGCGAGCAGGAAGTGATGATGAAGGTCTCCCCAAAGTGCTGATGCGCCGCTCGCTTCCTGAGACATAGTTCACATGATGACCACGGACAGGCACCGATACGTGTCGGCCTGCTGGACTCATCGCGTGAAATGCACGGCTACACTCGTAGTTGAAACACGAATGTCAAGAACCCGGAGAACTATGAAGCTCGTCAATGTGCATGTGACCAACTTCCGCTCGGTCGAGGACAGCGAGGAGTTTGAAGCCGGTCAGGTTGTCTGCTTAGTCGGTAAGAATGAGGCCGGAAAGAGCGCACTACTTACAGCGCTAGCCGCACTGAATCCGCATCCCTCAACGCCGGCAGTCTTCGACAAAGAACGAGACTATCCGCGTCGGCATCTGGCTTCATACAGCGAACGGCACGGCCAGAATGCCGCAATGGCCGTCGTAACTGAGTGGTCCTTGACTGAGGACGAGCAAGCAGAGTTGGACGAACTTCTCGGTAAAGGTGCGGTCGGTCCGAAGGTGAAGATTCAACGACGCTACGGAGAGGACATTGAATGTGCAAGCTCCATCGACTGGAAAATCGTTATTTCAACCTGGTTCGAACGTTTCGGTCTGACCGAGGAGGACATTGCCGCCCTTGAATCCCCGGCCACGACCAGCGACCTTCTAACGGCGCTCACAAAGCTCCAAACGCCTACGGAGCCGCAGACGAAGCTTCGTCAACACATCGAGAAGTACGGCAATGCTACTTCTCAGCTAAACAAGTTCATTCAAGAGAACACGCCGCGGTTCATGTACGTTTCATCGTACGACCGTATGGACGGGACCGTCCAGTTCGACCAAATCCAGCAGCTTCAAAGTCAAGGACTGCTGGACAAAGACGAACATCGAGGCAAGAAGCTCTTTTTGGAGTTTCTGAAGTACGCCGGGGTATCTCTTGAAGAACTTTTGAAGCAGAAGACCTTCGAGACGTATAACGCTTTGCTTCAAGCCGCGTCGAACAATATCACTGACCAGATTCTCGAGTACTGGACACAGAATCCAGACCTGTCAGTAGAGGTCAAGGTAGCAGCCGGAATGCCAGGTGATGCACCACCATTTAACGCCGGTACCGTTGCACGCGCTCGTATCTACAACTCACTTCATCGCGTGGATACCCCTTTCTCGGAACGTAGCGCCGGCTTCGTTTGGTTCTTCTCGTTCCTGGTGAAGTTTGCCCAGGTCAAGAACGACCAGAATCCCGTCATCCTCCTGCTTGATGAGCCTGGACTAACTCTGCACGGGAAGGCGCAGGCTGACCTGCTTCGATTCTTCAAGGAAAAGCTCGCACCACACCATCAGGTCATCTACTCGACTCACTCGCCATTCATGGTTCCCGCCGATGACTTGGCCTCGGTGCGGGTGGTACAGGATGTCGTTGAGATGAAAGGCAATCGGCGCATCCCTCTCGGCACGAAAGTGCGCGATGACGTACTGACGCGAGACCCAGACACCCTCTTTCCCCTGCAAGCGGCTCTGGGGTACGAACTGACGCAATCCCTGTTCGTCGGGCAGAACACGCTGCTTGTTGAAGGCCCAGGCGACATCCTGTACATCCATGCGCTGAGTGATGCGTTGCGTCGCCGGAAGCGCCAAGGAGTGGATTCGCGTTGGACCATCTGCCCTGCCGGCGGCATCGACAAGATTCGTCCGTTTGCGTCGTTGTTCGCTGGCAATCAGCTCAATATTGCCGTGTTGTCAGACCAGGCCGCTGGGGACAAGCGGAAGATTGAAGACCTTCGGAAGTCCGAAATACTGAAGGCTGGCCAGTTCTATACCGTTGCCGAACTGCTAGGCCGCCCCGAAGCAGACATTGAAGACCTGCTGGCCCCTGCCCTGTTCGTTGAGGTATTGAACGGCACTTACGCATTGCCTGCCAAACATGCTCTCACAGAAAAGAAGCTTGAGGAAGCTGACCTGCAGACGACAAGGCTAGTCAAGAAGGCGGAGGCCTATTTCAAGCTACTTCCCGACACCATAAGCATGTTGGACCACTTTGCACCCGCCGCATGGCTTGTGCGTCATGCCGAAATGCTCGACGAGACAACTGATGCGGTGAATGAAACCCTGGACAAGGCTGAAATGGTCTTCAAGACCTTCAACGCGATGCTCAAGGGGTAGAGCGGGCCACAAGGATTGGCTCGGCTCCGGTCTTCCCTCGGGACAGGAAGCCTAATCGCTTCCCTGCTAGTGCAAGCGCTTGTCTCCGCCTAGGTATGTTTCACGATGCTGGGTGAGCTGGTCTGCATAACTGGAATGCGCATACTCATACCCTAGCTCAAGCAGTCTTCATCACCCTCAGCCCTTGCGCCACTTCACAAACCCCTTTTCCTGAAGCGCTCGGAGCAAGCTGCGCTCATCACCTTCGACGGCCCGGTAGAGCTCTGACCACAAACGGTAAGCCCGGGTGCTGCGAGCACCTTCGACAGGTGCTTTTCCGTACCCCCCATTACGAACAGCCTCGGCAGCCGCCTTGATGGCAACCAGGGCCTCGGCCAATTTGTCATCAGTGGGCCGAGGGGGCAGTGCTGGCGGCCGCGTGGGCATGTGGTCAATCAAGCGGATATTGTCGAGGGCCTTTCTGGCGGCAGTGAGGGTGGAGCCGGGCACCAAGGCGGATTGGCTGCAATGCGCAGCCTCTGTCAACAAACGGCTGGCTTCAGCGATGCGCCACATGGGGTCTTGCTCACGCTTTGCGGCCGCAGCACGCGCCTGGATTGCTGGCAGAAGGACTTTTTCTTGGAGCTGAGCCTGCTCGGCGGTTGTCAGCACTGTGAGCAGCTCAGGCGGGATGGACTCAGCGTTGGTATCAATGGCGCCGAGGTAGTCCTCAGCCGGATGGGCATGCGGCACGTCTGGGCCTGCTGGCACCCAGCGGCGGCGGTAGAGGTAAGCGCGGCGGCCGCGCAGGTTGATTTTCACGAGGGGGCTCCTTTGTGGACAGGTGGGATGTGTCGTATAGACACCGGGCGCCTGCCCCTGGGGGCAGGTAGGTCTGCACACCGGGGACAGCTGGGGACCTGACCACGGGGTGCAGCCAGGCTGCACCATGGTCGGGGCGAAGGGTGGGAGCTCCCTCGGCATTGGCTCGCACGGCATCCATAAACGCCCGGCCCGATGGCGCCGCAGGGTGCGCTCGATGGCTCCAGCGGGCGGACGGCCGGGCGTCCAGCACGGGCCCTCGCGGGTCAGCTGCTGCGTGTTGGGGTCGCAGTTGTCGCTGGGTCACGGTTGTGGGAGCACAGCTGCTCGCGACTGGGCACGGCAAGGCGGTGCGAACCGCCGCCGGCCCCGCGCGTGCCGACCTTGGGTGCACGGGGTGCGCAGCACCCCACTCCGGCCGGGGTCCCCGAGTCCGCCCGAAAGAACGCATGCTTGTGGCGGACTGGGGGTCAGCCGGGACGATGCGGCACGCAGGAAGAACAGTTGCGCAAGCCGTCCGAAGACACATCCTCCCTCGAAAAAACGTCTGGGACGGCGGCGGTTCGCACCGGCGCAGCCGGGCAGCGAGTACAGCCGCTTTGATGGACGTCGCGACGGAAACGCCGCTGACACCCGCCCCCGCGCGGGTGAGGTCTTCACAGGGGGAAGAACAGTTGCCCCATGCCCTGTGCAGACCGGTCAGTGGGTCATCGGACACACCCAACAGTTGCCTGGTTGGCGAGGTGTGCTGGGTGTTGCCCTTGGGTAGCGCAGTTTTCTTTGTGGGTAGCTACACGGAGGTAGAGCCGGCACAAGCCAGTGGGTCACCAACGTTGGCCTGGGGTGCCGGACGAACCGACGGAGGGAGACCCAGTCATGAAGAACACGCACGACGACAGACCCGGCGCATCCCGGGACCACACCCACATTGACCCAGGGGCAGAAAAGCAGTGTCCCTCGGACGCCAAACTGCTTGCCCCTGGGATGGAACACGATTTGTCGGCAGGACAGACCTCGGGCTGTCCGGTGCCCCGAGGGCTCACAGCCCAGGTCGGCACTCTGGCCTTGCAGGACCGCATCTGGAGCCGCTCACTGCTGCTCGTGGACCGATTCCGGGTCATCCGCACGATAGACATCGCCGTCCATTGCTTCGCTGAGCGACCGTTCAAAGCAGCGCTCAGTGCGGCCCAGCGCGCTGTTCGAGGGTTGGTGAAAGCTCACCTGCTTGCAAGGTACCGGACCGACCGGTTCATGACTGTCTACGGACTCACACAGCAAGGAGCGCAGTGGCTTGAAGACCGCGGGTTTGAAGCCTCCGCATCGGTCCGCCGGGTGACCGACATGACGAACCCCGAGCACCGCTTGTGGTCTCAGTTCCTGACGCTGTGTGCCGAGGCACGCGGGCTGCAAGCGATGACCGAGCAGGAGTTGATGCTGGCCTTGAACCGTGACCTCAAGCACGACCAGACCCCTGTGCAAGGCTTGCTGCACGTCACCGCGCGCTCGGCCGGCAAACGCCAGCACCTCACTTTGCGACCGGACGCCCTGGCCATGGAGCCCGATGGGGTCACCTGGTTCGAGGTGGACCGCAGCGCACGCGGCTCGGACCGGGCGGCATCCCTGCGGGCCTTGGTACTGTCGATGGGAGCAAAGACCACCCTTGGACAGCCGTTGCGACGGGTGGTGGTGTTCAGCCGCACCCGCCGCATCCACCAGCGGGTCATGGCCACGCTGGACGGCTTGGTCAAGGACAGCGCGGCGGTGGGACTGATGGAAGGCCGACGTCAGCTCAAGCTGTTCGAGACCGGTTGCTACGAGGTGCATCAGAGCGTGGAGGTCAAGCTGCGCGATGGTCGCAGCCAGCTGCAGGACCGGCTCGCTGGCTACGTCATCGTGCAGGAGCTCCCCATTTGGCTCCCCCGGGTCAGGCTCGACGGTCGTGGTGATTGGTCCATGCGCGGGTGGTTCGATGACAACTACCTGCCCTACCGCAGACCAGCAGCCATGGCTCCATGGCCGCGACCGCAGTCGCCTTTATTGCAGCCGCACCGCGGGCTCAACTGAAAAAACACACTGCCATGTGCGGCGCTGTCGCCCGGTGCCTATACGTCATGCGGAATCCACCGCGACAAGGACATCCATGAACATCACAGACCACACCATTTTTGAAAGCCATAAGACAAGCCACCGCGCCCAATACACCATGGCGCGGCTCATGTCGCCCAAAGAAGTTGAAGAGGCCACCGAAGACTATGACCACCAGACCCGCCAACGCGTCAGAGGTCACTGGTTTCTTTGCGGCGATTGCAGCCAAGAAATGTTTGACGGTATTGCACGGCATGGTGAGGCAGCGCTTCGCTACTCGCTGGGGGTTTCCCAGCGCGGAGACGACATCAAGTTCCTGGTCGTCAACCATCAGCTGGGGAACGCTCAGCACCGCTTCTTGGTGCCGATGTGGGACCCCAGGGTGCCCAACCTGGTGGAAGCCTTGAGCCAAGGACAGACTTCCATCTCATTGGCGCGCAAGGGCGACACGCAAGCCGTGGTCTTGTCCCTCACCGCGGATGCTCCGTATGCCCTGGAGCTGCGAAAGCACCTGGACATGTATATGCCCGACCCTCAGCGCTTGCAGGCGCTGTTGCGAGCGATGCCGCAGTGGATGGAGACAGCGGCCGAACCTGAGCAGTTTCCCAACCTGATGGAGGGTCTAGCCATCACCGACGTCAGTGTGTCCATCGTGTTCGACGCCATGCTGCCCAACCTCAGCCAATTGTTGGCAAAAAAACTTGGGGCCAATGGGGCCACCCTGCACTGAAAAACGCCAGCCAGTCGCTACACGACTGTGAGACGCACCGAAATCGTTCGCTGCGCTCACCAAACAAGGACACAAGACATGCAAGTTTTCGCAAACGTGGCTACTCAGCCGGAGCGCAAAACCTCCAAATCCACAGGCAAACACTATTACGAGTTCAGGGTGGCTGAAAGCCAGCGCGGCGTGGACGCCCAGCCGACCTGGTACACCTGCCGAGTCATGAAAGAAGCCAAGCCGGAACTCGACAAGGGCGACTTTGTGAAGGTGACCGGCAAGCTGAAAGCAGATTTCTACCTCTCGCGTGAGGGCAAGCCGACCGGCACGCTGCTCATCATTGCTTTCGAGGCCAGCAAAATTGCACGACCGCAGGCTCTCTCTGTCACAGAAGAAGGGTAACGGCGGTAACGGGGTAACAAAGGTGCTACGACCTCCCCCATGACGCAAGGCAACAACCAGCATCAATGATTTCAGCCCCTACAGCCATGCTGTGGGGGCATTTTTTATAAGCACGGTAACAACACCCCTGCGGTTACTCCCCATACCTGTTTCGGCACCTGCTCCGCAGTGCAGTTCGGCGCCGCGGGTGTCCGTTATGACCCAGTGACTTCCGCCCCCCTCCCCTCCCAGCGCATCGTGCAGCCGGACCAAGACCAGCATGTTTTCTTATCATGCCGGGTTTAATCTTGTCACTTTCTTATCGGAATGTCCCCATCAAGATAAGATTGCGGCTTATTCTTATCAAATGACAGGATTGAGGTCGCAATCTCCTCAGATGACAAGATAGATGCAATTGACCTGATTCGCTGCACCATGACTCCTCCCAAGCTATCGCCCCGCCATGCAGCCTTGCTGCGCCAAGTTTTGGCTGCAGGGGCGCCTGTTGCGCCGAGTGCGCTTGAGCAGGCTCTGCAAGTCTCCCGGCCCACTATCAACCGGGACCTGCGGGACCTTCTTGCAGCCAGGTTACTGGATAAGCAAGGGGATGGTCGCTCAACCCGATACCTGGCCAATGCAGCGGCTGAGGCCGCGCTGGGCGCATTGCCGTCAGGCTCCCCATCGCCAGTCAGGTCTGAAGGCTTTCAATGGTCAGCTGGTGCGCAGCCCCTCGTGGAGGCACTTCTCGCCCCTTTGGGCACGCGCACGCCCGTGGGCTACGACTGCGGGTTTGTGAACGACTACATCCCGAACCAGTCCAGCTTGCTCCCGCCCCAGCTGGCCACGGACCTGTACAAAGCGGGCCGCAGCCAGGACCAGCAACCCGCGGGAACCTACGCGCGCGAGGTGCTCGAGCAATTGCTCATTGACCTGTCCTGGTCGTCATCGCGCCTCGAAGGCAACAACAAGAGCTTGCTCGACACCAAGGAACTCTTCGAGCTCGGCCAACAAGCGGGACCGCTCGACGAAGACACGCTGATGCTGCTCAATCACAAGAGCGCCATCGAGTTCATGGTCGATGCGGTGCCGACGGAGGGCATCACCGTGCCCGTCATCGTCGACCTGCAGGCCAAGCTGATGAGGGACCTCCTTCGAGACGCACGCGACATCGGCAGCATCCGCCGGCGCGTGGTGAACATCGACGGTTCGGTCTACACCCCCAGCAGCATTCCCTCGCTCCTGGAAGAGACGCTGAACGTCATCGTCGACAAGGTTCGCAGCATCCGCAATCCGGTGGAGGCCGCCTTCTTCCTGTGGGTCAACCTGGCCTATTTGCAACCTTTTGCGGACGGTAACAAGCGCACGAGTCGTCTGAGCGCCAACATGCCGCTCATGCTCTACAACTGCGCCCCGCTGTCCTTTCTGGATGTGGAGCGCTCTGACTACGCGACCGCGATGCTCGTCATCTACGAGCAGCGCGACGTGTCTGCGGCGGTGGACTTGTTCGAGTTCATCTACCGCCGCTCGATTCAGAAGTACAGCGTGCTGCGCGCCTCTGTTGCAACGCCCGACCCAATACGGACCAAGTACCGGCAAACCCTGAATGAGCTGATGCAGTTCGTTGTCTTCCATGGCCGTACGCTGGAGGCCGCATTCGCAGATGTACTCGTCGATGCTACTGACAGCGCGGCGCTGCTACTCATCGCGAACACTGAACTCGACCAATTGGAGCAGCACAACTGCGCACGCTACAACCTTGCTCGCGGCATGACACAGCGCTGGATAGATGCCGGGCGCCGTAGATGAGATGTAGGAGCGTCTGACCCGCTGCTTGGGTCAGATTGCTCTTGGTGCCCATTCGTCTGCCGAGGCTGATGCAAACAGGTGCACCTGACAGTCAAAATGGACTGAACTTGTAGTCATCCAGCAATACGTCTGTCTCTTCGAGGTTTCGCACCAAACGAAAGACCTCCTGGCATGCATGCCGCACACGGACGTCGACAAAGTCATTGGGCATTGCAGAGACCTTGCGCAGCAGCGAAAGCAAAGCTTCTCGCACCGACTCCTTGTCAGGCACAACCACGACCTCTTCTTTTCGCTCGTAACCCGCTCCGACCCATCGCGTCCAGGTGCAAACGAGTTCGAAAGCCTCGACAGGCAAACTGGGACTCATGCACAGGTGTGTGACCAGGTCCTGCATGAACATTTGCTCGTCACCCTCCCACGCCTGGACCTGGGCCACGAATCGCTTTTGGTAATCATGGCGCTTCTCGAGGATGCGCTTGCCCATCAGCCCGTAGTCCGGTACTTCGGCGGCAGGGTCTGGGACAGGCTCCAATTGAGAGATGGGACTGGTGGCTGTTTGGTGGTTTTCTAGGGCGGTCGGAGCCGAAAAAGGGACTTTGCCGCTGCTTACGATGGTGGACAAGGTTGGTTCCGGGGCCGACACCGCTTCGGCCACCTCTGCGTCGCTGGCCAACCACTCGGCCACCTGGAAGATATCGATGCAACGCTCTGACCCCAGGCGTTTGACCTTGAACGGCAGGTCGTCCTGGCTGAGCAGGTGGGTCACTGCTTTGCGGCTTTTACCCAACACCTGCGCCAGGTCCTCTGCATAGAGCACCAGTCGGTCGGGGAAAAGCCCATGCAAATGGGTCAAAACCTGGGTTGGGGTCATCTGGGTCAGGACGAAAAAAAACCACCAAAAAACCACCAGAAAGTGGATTTTGGTGGCTTTTTCAAACCAGCTTTCGCTATCATCGCGAACTTACTTGACCCTTGAAGAGCTTGTAAGTTGTTGATTTTATTGAATTGGCGGAAACGGAGGGATTCGAACCCTCGATGAGGCTCTACACCCCATACTCCCTTAGCAGGGGAGCACCTTCGGCCACTCGGTCACGTTTCCAGCGCGAAGCCCGCATTATAGCCACCATCAGGCGGCGGCAGGCTGGTCCAGGTCGAACGCGCGGTGCAGGGCGCGAACGGCCAGTTCCATATATTTCTCGTCGATGACGACGGAGGTCTTGATCTCGCTGGTGGAGATCATGATGATGTTGATGCCCTCCTCGCTCAGCACCCGGAACATCTTGCTGGCCACACCCACGTGGCTGCGCATGCCGATGCCGACGATGCTGACCTTGCAGATCTTCGGGTCGCCGATCACGTCGGCGGCGCCCAGCGCGGGCACGATCTTGTCCTTCAGCAGGTCGATCGTCTTCGTGTAGTCGTTGCGGTTGACGGTGAAGCTGAAGTCGGTCTTGCCGTCCTTGCTGACGTTCTGGATGATGACGTCGACCTCGATGTTGGCGTCGGCCACCGCGCCCAGGATCTGGTAGGCGATGCCCGGCTTGTCGGGCACGCCGAGCACGGAGATCTTGGCTTCGTCGCGGTTGAAGGCGATGCCGGAAACGACGGCGTGTTCCATTTGTTGGTCTTCCTCGAAAGTGATCAGGGTGCCGGAGTTGGCCTCTTCGGTCAGGTCGATGTCCCAGGGCGTGAAGCTGGAGAGCACGCGCATGGGCACCTTGTACTTGCCGGCGAATTCGACCGAGCGGATCTGCAGCACCTTGCTGCCCAGGCTGGCCATCTCCAGCATTTCCTCGAAGCTGATGGAGGCCAGGCGGCGTGCCTCGGGCACGATGCGCGGGTCGGTGGTGTAGACGCCATCCACGTCGGTGAAAATGAGTGCCTCGTCGGCCTTGAGCGCGGCCGCCACGGCCACGGCCGAGGTGTCGCTGCCGCCACGGCCGAGCGTGGTGATGTTGCCGCCTTCGTCGACGCCCTGGAAGCCGGTGATGATGACCACCTTGCCCGCATTCAGGTCGGCACGCACGCGCACATCGTCGATGCTGTCGATGCGCGCCTTGGTGTAGGCGTTGCTGGTCTTGATGGGCACCTGCCAGCCGGCGTAGCTGACGGCGGGCATGCCCTCGGCCTGCAGCGCGATGGCCAGCAGGGCGGACGACGCCTGCTCACCCGTGGCGGCCAGCATGTCCTGCTCGCGGAAGTAGTCCTGGGTCAGCTTGCCGGGCGCCAGTTCCTTGGCCAGGGCGAGCAGCCGGTTGGTTTCGCCGCTCATGGCGCTGGGCACCACCACCACCTGATGGCCGGCGCGCGCCCACTTGGCCACACGCTTGGCGACCTGCGCGATGCGCTCGGTGGAGCCCATCGACGTGCCGCCGTATTTCTGAACGATCAATGCCATGACTGTGTTTTTCTCAAGCGCCGCGGCACCGAGGCTGGGCTGCGGCCAACTGCGCATTTTAGCCGCGGTGGGCGGGGCTTTCCTGACTGTCGGACCAGGCCAGAACCTCACCCTGGCGCTGCAGCCAGCCGGCGCCGATTTTCAGCGAGATGCGGTGCCCGCGCGTGGTGCAGGCGGCAATCTGCGCCAGCAGTTCGCTCATCTGCGCCGTGCTGGCCGCTGCCCCCTGCTGCGCCAGCCAGTGGCGCAACAGGTTGGTCTGCCGTGCGGGCGACAGGGTCTGCAGGGCGGCAATGTGCGGCGGCAGGCCCACCAGCGCGAGATCCTGCGCCGCCAGCTCCTGCAGCAGGGCCTGCGCCTGCGCGGCGTGCGCGGCGCTGCGGGCGAAGGTGGCGCGAAACTGCGGAAAGGCGGCCTCCAGCGCCGGCAACAGCCGGGCGCGGATGCGGTTGCGGGTAAAGCGCTCGTCGGTGTTGGAAGGGTCTTCCACCCAGCGCTCGCCCAGCCCGCGCAACCAGTCGCGGATCAACGGCCCCGGCACGTCCAGCAGCGGCCGCCAGAACACCACATCGCCCCGCTGCCAGCGGCGGGGCATGGCGGCCAGGCCCGCCAACCCGGCACCGCGCGACAGCGCCAGCAGCACGGTTTCCGCCTGGTCGTCGGCATGTTGCGCGATTACTACTGTTTTAATAGCTGCCCGCGCTTGCTGGGTAAGCGCCAGGGCATCAAAAGCCTTGTAGCGCGCACGGCGGGCCGCATCTTCGGGGCTGTCGCCGGCAGCGGCCTGCGCATCGACGCGCCGCACCTGCAGCGGCACACCGAGGCGCTGGCACAGTTGCACGCAATGCCGCTCGAAGTCGTCCGCCGCCGCCTGCAGGCCGTGGTGGATATGCCAGGCATGCACCTGACCGGGCCAGCGCTGCGCGCATGCCAGCAACAGCGCCGTCGAATCCGCACCGCCGCTGAACGCCACCGCCAGCGGCAGCGCCGGCGCCCCGGCAGCAAACGCGGCCATCGCGCGTTCCATCGCCTCGGCGGCGCGGCTGGCCGGTGGTAACGGGGGTGATGATCGGGACTCCATGGGCGCGGCTTCGGAACGGCCGCATGTTAAGGCCGGGGCTGGACACCCGCCCCCGGCCGTGAGAAAACGCACGCATCGCGGCAGACGACTCTTGTCATCCCCCTGCCCGTCCCAACGTTATGTGGTCTGAAGGCCGCGCCGCGGCCCGCTGAACTGACCGGAGGTGTGACCGATGTGGAAACTGGGCCGAATCGTCGCGATGTTCCGCAAGGAGCTGTTGCTGGCCTGGGCCGTGCTGCGCGACCCGCGCACGCCCAACGCGGCCAAGCTGACCACCGTGCTCGCCATCCTGTACGTGATCAGCCCGGTCGATCTGGTGTCGGATTTCATCCCCATCCTCGGCTGGGTGGACGATGGCCTGATCGCCTACTTCCTGCTGCAACTGGCGTTCAAGTTCCTGCCGCCCGATCTGCTGGCCGCGCTGCGCAGCAAGATCGACGCGCGGGCACGCCGCACGGTGCAACCTTGACGGATGGCGCAACACCATGAAACAAGGGGCCCGCAGGCCCCTTTTTCGTGCACGTGCACAGGGCGGCCCCGTCAGCGCTCCGCCTTGGTGTCGTTGAAGCGGCCGTAGCTCATCAGGCGCTCGTAGCGGCGGTCCAGCAGCTCCTTCACCTTCAGATCGCTCACCTGCCGCCAGGCATCGCCCAGCGCGCGCTTGAGGAAGGCCGACATCTGCCGCATGTCGCGGTGCGCGCCGCCCACCGGCTCGCTCACGATCTTGTCCACCAGACCCAGTGCCTTCAGCCGGTGCGCGGTGATGCCCAGCGCCTCGGCGGCGTCCTGCGCCTTGTCGCTGGTCTTCCACAGGATCGACGCACAGCCCTCGGGGCTGATGACAGAGTAGATTGAGTACTGCAGCATCAGCACCTGGTCGGCCACCGCAATCGCCAGCGCGCCGCCCGAGCCGCCCTCGCCGATGATGGTGCTGATGATCGGCACCTCCAGCTGCGCCATCTCGTAGATGTTGCGGCCGATGGCCTCGGACTGGCCGCGCTCCTCGGCGTCGATGCCCGGGAACGCGCCCGGCGTGTCGACGAAGGTGAACACCGGCAGCTTGAACTTCTCGGCCGGCTTCATCAGCCGCAGCGCCTTGCGGTAGCCCTCGGGCCGCACCATGCCGAAGTTGCGCGCCGTGCGCTCCTTGGTGTCGCGGCCCTTCTGGTGGCCGATCACCATGCAGGCGTTGCCGTTGAAGCGCGCCAGGCCACCCACGATGCTCTGGTCGTCGGCGAAATGCCGGTCGCCGTGCAGTTCGACAAAGTCGGTGAAGCAGTCGCGCACGTAGTCGAGCGTGTAGGGCCGCTCGGGGTGGCGCGCGATCTTGGTGATCTGCCACGGTGACAGATCGGAATAGATGTCCTTGGTGAGCTGCAGGCTCTTCTTGTCGAGCTGGTCGATCTCTTCGCTGATGTCGACCGCGCTCTCGTTCTGCACGTAACGCAGTTCTTCGATCTTGTTTTCCAGCTCCGCGATGGGCTGCTCGAAATCGAGAAACGTTCGTTTGGCCAAGATTGGCTCCTTGGATACGAAACACCCGGCGATGTTACCGGATGTGGCCGCGCCATCAGTACGCGACCGGGGTGGGTTCGAGCGAGCGCCACATGTACCACGTGGCCACGCTGCGCCAGGGCGCCCAGGCCTCGGCCACCTCGCGCGCCTCGCTGCGACTGACCGGCTCGCCCGAGAAATAGTTGAGACTGATGCCCTTGATCAGCCCCGCATCGTCCAGCGGCAGCACGTCGGGGCGCAGCAGGTGGAACATCAAAAACATCTCGGCCGTCCAGCGGCCGATGCCGCGGATGGCCACCAGCTCGGCGATGATGGCCTCGTCGTCCATGCGCTGCCACTGGTTCACGCGCAGGCGCCCGCTGTCGAAGTGCAACGCCAGGTCCACCAGGTATTCGACCTTGCGCGCCGACAGCCCAGCCGCCCGCATGTCGTCCACCTTCAGCTTCAGCACGTTGGCCGCCGTCATGCGCCGCGGCAGCGCCTCGAAGCGGTTCCACACCGACTGCGCCGCCTTGACCGAGATCTGCTGGCCAACGATGGAGCGCGCCAGCGTGACGAAGGCATCGCCGCGCGACTCCAGGCAGGCGTCGCCGAACAGCGGGATCACGCGCTTCATCACGCGATCACGCCGCGCCAGGTGGTCGCAGGCCTCGGCCCAGAAGCCGGGCGTGATGACCTCGATCGCTTTGCTTTTTGTAGCTGCCACCGCTTTACCCGCCTGCGCTGAAGGCCGATTTGGCTTTGAAAATCATCACTGCGCGGCTTCCCAGGTGGTACCGCCCGGGCCGTCCTTCAGCACGATGCCGGCGGCCAGCAGTTCGGCACGGATGCGGTCGGCTTCGGCGAAATTTTTGGCCTGCTTGGCGGCGGCGCGGGCGTCGATCTGGGCCTGGATGGCCGCTTCGTCGAGTGTGCTGCCGGCGCGCAGAAAGGCCTTGGGGTCGCCCTGCAGCAGGCCCAGCACGCCGCCCAGGCCTTTCAGCAGACCCGCATCCTGCGCATCGCGCGTGCGGTTGACCTCGCTGGCCAGATCGAACAGCACGGCCACGGCCTCGGGCGTGCCGAAGTCCTCGTCCATCGCCGCCTTGAAGCGGGCGGCGAACGGGCTCGCCCAGTCGATGGCCACCTCGGCCGGCGCCACCGCGTCGAGCGCGGTGTACAGCCGCTTGAGCGCCGCGCGCGCGTCCTGCAGGTGCACGTCGCTGTAGTTCAACGGGCTGCGGTAATGGCTGCGCACGATGAAGAAGCGGATGGTTTCGGCGTCGAACTGCTCCAGCACCTCGCGGATGGTGAAGAAGTTGCCCAGCGACTTCGACATCTTCTCGTTGTCGATGTTGACGAAGCCGTTGTGCATCCACACGCTGGCCAATGGAACGCCGTGGGCGCCCTCGCTCTGGGCGATCTCGTTCTCGTGGTGCGGGAACTGCAGGTCGGCCCCGCCACCATGGATGTCGAAAGTCTCACCCAGCAGCGCACAGCTCATGGCCGAGCACTCGATGTGCCAGCCCGGGCGGCCCAGGCCGTAGGGGCTGTCCCATTTCGCGCCCTCGGGCTCGGTGGGCTTGGCGGATTTCCACAGCACGAAGTCGAGCGGATCCTGCTTGCCGTCGGCCACGGCCACGCGCTCGCCGGCCTGCAGCTCGTCCAGCGACTTGCCCGACAGCTTGCCGTAACCGGCGAACTTGCGCACGGCATAGTTCACGTCGCCGTTGTCGCTCTGATAGGCCAGCCCCTTGTTCTTGAGCTTGCCCACGATGTCCAGCATCTGCGGCACATAGTCGGTGGCGCGCGGGTCGTGCTGCGGGCGCTCGATGCCCAGCGCGTCGAAGTCGCGGTACATCTCGGCGATCATGCGGTCGGTGAGCTGGCGGATGGTCTCGCCGTTCTCCACCGCGCGGCGGATGATCTTGTCCTCGATGTCGGTGATGTTGCGCACGAAGGTCACGCGCAGGCCGCTGGCCTTCAGCCAGCGCTGCACGATGTCGAAGGCCACCGCCGAGCGCGCATGGCCGATGTGGCACAGGTCGTACACCGTGATGCCGCACACGTACATGCGCACGTGGCCCGGTTCGATAGGGGAAAAGTCCACCAGCCCACGCGAAAGCGTGTTGTAGATGCGCAAGGTCATGGAAAGCGAAGAAAAGTGCCAGCGAACTGCGGAAGGGTTGGATTCGACAGGTGCGGGCAGCAACAGAGGCGTTGGCACGCCAGAAGCAGGCGGGGTGCGGGCCCGGCGGTGCAAGGCTGCTTGGCTACAATGCCCCGCAGTATAAGGCGCCATGCCCGCGCGGCCAATGTGTGTCTTTCCCCATCGCCCCGCATGAACCTCCCCCGCATTTCACTCATGGCCCCGGCCCGCGCGCTGGCGCTGGCCTTCGGGTTGCTGCTGCCCGCCACCGCCGCGCTGGCCGATGAATACGCCGAGGTGCAGCGCCTGCAGCGCAGCGGCCAGACCACCGAGGCGCTGGCGCGTGCCGACAAGTACATCGCCGCCAACCCGCGCGATCCGCAGATGCGCTTCGTCAAGGCCGGGGTGCTCAGCGCCGCCAACAAGACCGCCGAGGCCGAAGAGCTGCTGGTGCAGCTGACGCGCGATTACCCCGAACTGCCCGAGCCGTGGAACAACCTGGCCGTGCTGCACGCCAGCCGCGGCCAGCTCGACAAGGCGCAGGAAGCGCTTCAGGCGGCGCTGCGCATCAACCCCGCCTACGCCACCGCGCTGGAGAACCTGGGCGACGTGCGCCTGCGCCAGGCCAACGAGGCCTACCAGCGTGCACGCCAGCTCGACCCCGGCAACACCCGCCTGGCGCCCAAGATCGAGGCCTTGCGCGGGGCGCTGGGCACGCCGGCCCGGCCCGGCGGCTGACGCGCCATCGCCGTGCCGGCCGGGAACTTGTGTCGTCCCGTGCGGCACCAAGCCACTTTCCGCACTGACCGCTTCAGGAGTCCTGTTTCATGACCGTTTCAAGAAGAACACTCGCCCGCCTGGCCACCACGCTGGCGGCCACCGCCGCGCTGGGCACCGCCCTGCCCGCCTTCGCCGCCGACCCGCGCGTGAAGTTCGTCACCAGCGAGGGCGATTTCGTGGTCGAGCTGTATCCCGACAAGGCCCCCAAGACCGTCGAGAACTTCCTGCAGTACGTCAAGGACAAGCACTACGACGGCCTCATCTTCCACCGCGTCATCAAGAACTTCATGGTGCAGGGCGGCGGTTACGACAAGGATTACAAGCAGCGGCCCACGCGCCCCACCATCAAGCACGAAGGCCGCGAGGCGCTGGCCAAGGGCCTGAAGAACCTGCCCGGCACCATCGCCATGGCGCGCACCAACGATCCGCACTCGGCCAGCTCGCAGTTCTTCATCAACGTGGTCGACAACACCCGCCTCGACCCGGTGATCCTGCCGCCCGGCGACCCGGTGACCTTCGAGTTCCAGGGCCAGGTGCAGAAGGACATTCCGCGCAAGAACGTCGAGAACCACCCTGCCCTGTTCGGCTACACCGTGTTCGGCAAGGTCGTCAGCGGCATGGACACGGTGGAGAAAATCCGCAACACGCCCACCGGCCCCGGCGGCCACTTCCCCACCGATGCACCGCAGAAGCAGGTGGTGATCCAGTCCGCCACGCTGGTCAAGTAACCCCCCAACGACAAGAAAGACCCCATGAGCAACCCTCAAGTCGAACTGCACATCGCCGGCCACGGCGTCATCACGCTGGAGCTGGACGAAGCCAAGGCACCCAAGT
>JRYL01000572.1_pt1 | contig 56163 bp, 49 predicted proteins | sample 235391 | NCBI WGS metagenome assembly JRYL01 (sample SAMN03074223, study PRJNA261481) | activated sludge metagenome | biome: Wastewater Treatment Plant; feature: Wastewater; material: Activated sludge; isolation source: activated biomass of a wastewater treatment plant treating wastewater from... ...
CGCTACAACCGCGAGACGCTGGAAGTGCAGTGGAAGGGCCGCAACATCGCGCAGATCCTGAACATGACGGTGGAAGACGCGCACGCCTTCTTCAAAGACCAGCCCAGCCTGGCGCGCAAGCTGCAAACGCTGCTCGACGTTGGGCTGTCCTACATCCAGCTCGGCCAGAGCGCGACCACGCTGTCGGGCGGCGAGGCGCAGCGCGTCAAGCTGGCGCTGGAACTCAGCAAGCGCGACACCGGCCGCACGCTCTACATCCTCGACGAGCCGACCACCGGCCTGCACTTCGCCGACATCGAACTGCTGCTGAAAGTGCTGCACCAGTTGCGCGACGCCGGCAACACCATCGTCGTGATCGAGCACAACCTGGACGTCATCAAGACCGCCGACTGGCTGATCGACATGGGGCCGGAAGGCGGCGACGGCGGCGGCACCGTGGTGGCGCAGGGCACGCCGGAGGACGTGGCGGCCAACCCGGCCAGCCACACGGGGCGCTACCTGCGCCCGCATCTGGCAGAAATGGCCGCTGCGCGCTGAAGCGCGGTACGGCCGGGTTGCGCGGCGCGTCAGGCGCCGTCGGCAGGGTATTGGTGGTAACGGCCGCCCTTGCGCCGCTCCCACGGGTTGCCGCGGTTCCAGTCGCGGTCGTCGAAGCGGCGGTCACGGCGGCTGTCGCCCAGTTCACCGCTGTTGCGGTTGTCGTAGGGCGAGCGGTAGCGGCCGTCGTCACGCCAGCGGCGGTTGCGGTCGGCGTCGCGGTCGCGGCGCTCCTGCCAGCGGCGCCACTCGCGCAGGTCGCGGTCGCGCACGTATTCGACGCTGCCATCGGGCAGGCGGTAATAGCGCCCGTCGGCCGCCACGCTGGGGGTGGACAGGCTGAACAGCCCCGCGCCCATCACGGCGGCCAGTGCCACCGCTGTGCCTCGGGTGGTGAATCGGATCAGCCAGTGGGGATAGGTCATCATGCTCTCCTTGGGTGGTATCAGGGCACGCAACGCCCTTCAATGCCTACAACGCCTGGGCCGTGGCTCGCGTTGATGCGCAGGCCCGCTTGAGGGGTGAAGGCGGCGTAAATTCCGTCAGCAAGCGCAAGCCCGGCGCCATGCCGGCAGCGTAGCGGCTGGGGCCGGCAAGCCTTTGTCAGTGCGCTGGCGCGCCGCCTGTCGGACGAGCGCCCGCCTTCTTCCCCAGGCGCATAAGCACCCAACTAAACGGTATTTGGCCGACCGCGCGCGCAGGCGAAAATATCAGCCCTCACTTAATTTGGTCGCCACGCATGCGTTTTCTCGTTTCCCTGGTTTGGCTGCTGGCCGGCGCGCTGGGGCTGGCCGGGGCCAGCCACGCGGCGTCGCCGCTGGTGTCGCCGGCCGAGCTGAAAGCGCTGGCCGACGCCGGACAAGTGCGCATCGTCGATGTGCGCGACGCCGAGGCCTATGCGCTGCAACACCTGCCCGGCGCCGTGTCGGCGCCCTATGCGCGCTGGCGCGGCCCCGCCGCCAACCCCGGCCTGGTGCCGCCGCTGAAAGACCTGACCGCGCTGGTGCAGGAACTGGGCCTGACGCCCGAGCAGCGCACCGTGCTGGTCTACACCGGCACCGATTCCAGCGACTTCGCCACCGCCGCCCGCGCCTACTGGACGCTGAAGAGCCTGGGCGCGCGCGAGCTGTCGATCCTGAACGGCGGCCTGAACGCCTGGCGTGGCGCAGGCTTCGCCGTCAGCGACCAGGCCGCGCACGCACAGCGCAGCAGCTGGCAGCCGCAGTTCAACCCGCAGTGGCTGGCCACGCGGGCCGAGGTGCGGCAGCTGCTGGGCAGCGACCAGGCCGTGCTGGTCGATTCGCGCCCGGCGCCGTTCTTTCAGGGCCGCATCGCGCACGACGCGGCCAAGGCGCGCGGCACGCTGCCGGGCGCCGTCAACATCGACAGCGACCTGTACTTCGAGCTGGGCAGCGCCGTGCTGATGGACAAGGCCAGCCTGGAGGCCGAGGCCGACGCCGCCCACGCCGCGCCGGGCCAGACCGTGGTCACCTTCTGCAACGCCGGCCACTGGAGCGCCACCGACTGGTTCGTGCGCTCCGAGCTGCTGGGCCAGCCCAAGGTCAAGCTCTACCCCGGCTCCGTCATCGACTGGAGCCAGGCGCCCGAGCCGCTGCCCATGACCAACGAACCCAGCCGCATCGACAAGCTGCGCCACATGCTCGCCACCTGGGCGCAGCGCAACCTTCACCTGAAAACGCCATGAGCACCCTGGCCCCCCACCCCGCCGCCGCCCTGCCGGCGCCCACGCGCAAGCCCTGGGCGCAGCGCTGGCCGCTGGCCCTGGCCGTGCTGGCGCTGTTCGGCTGGCTGCTGTGGTCGGTGTCGGCGCGGCAGGCGCTGCTGCTGCTGGTGGGCGTGGGCCTGGGCTGGGGGCTGGCGGCGGCGCGCTTCGGCTTCACCACTGGCTGGCGGCATCTGGTGGAGAACCGCGATCCGTCCGGCGTGTACGGCCAGATCATCCTGCTGGCCGTGCTGGCAGCGATCTCGATGCCGATGCTGGCGCACTTTCCTGAAACGCAGGCGGCCCTGGGGCCGCCGTCGGTCAGTCTGCTGGTGGGCGCCTTCGTGTTCGGGCTGGCGATGCAGATTTCGGACGGCTGCGGCTCGGGCACGCTGTACAAGGCGGGGCTGGGCGTGCCGGTGAACATGGCGATCCTGCCACTGTTCGCGCTGGGCAGCTTCATGGGGTCGGTGCACCTCAACGGCTGGCTGGCGCTGGGCGCGCTGGAGCCGGTGGGCCTGGTGCAGCACTGGGGCGCGGGCGGCGCGCTGGCGGCCACGCTGGCGGCGCTGGCGGTGGTGGCCGTGGGCGTCGGGCTGTGGAGCGGCCAACGCTTCAGTTTCAAGAGCACGCCGCGCAGGTGGGTGTGGGGCGCGCTGGTGATTGCGCTGTTCGCGGGGCTCAACCTGTTCGTCGCCGGCCAGTCCTGGGGCGTGGTGTACGGCTTTGGCCTGTGGGGCGCCAAGGCGGCCACGGCGCTGGGCGTGTTCGACCCCAGCGCCAACGCCTTCTGGAGCGACCGCGGCCACGCCGAGCGCCTGCACCAGACGCTGTTGCTGGACGTGACCAGCATCACCAACATCGGCATCCTGGCCGGCGCGCTGTGGGTGGCGCCACGGCGCCCGCAAGACGCACGCCCGCTGACCGGCGCGCAATGGGCGATTGGCCTGGCTGCGGGCTTCGTGCTGGGCTACAGCTCGCGCCTGGCCTTTGGCTGCAACGTGGGCGCCATGGTCAGCGGCATCAGCACCGGCAGCCTGCACGGCTGGATCTGGGTGCCGATGGCCTTCATAGGCACACTGATCGGCGTGCGCGTGCGGCGCCGCTTCGGCTTTTGAAAGGGCGCGCCATGCTGTCGGTCACTGCCCTGCGCCGCTGGATGTTCTGGCTCGCCCTCATCGGCTTCATCGCCTGGGATTTCGCCGCGTCGGCGCCGGTCAACCTGCGGCTGGAGCCGCCCATCTTCGCCGCCGGCTCGGGCTTGCCCACCAGCGGCGGGCATTGCGCGCGGCCCAAATGAGCGCCGCACGCGAACTATAAGTTTCATAGCTGCTCGCGCTTGCTGGGCGGGCGCTGGAGCCCAATTTCTTATAAATCCTGGCAACCGCGACTGCGGACACCGTCCGACACGCGGGCATCGCCATCGCGCGGCACAATCGGGCGCAAGCATGGTTTTTGCACAGGAGAGTTCACGCATGAAGCACCGCCCATCCCTCGCCGCCCTGGCCGCCGCCGCCGTGCTGGCCGCGGGCTGCGCCAGCACCACCACCGGCAGCGTCGCCTCGGGCGGCTCGGGCCGCTCGCAACTGCTGCTGGTGTCGTCAGAGCAGGTGATGCAGCAATCGCTGCAGTACTACGACCAGCAGAACACCGAGGCGCGCTCGGAAGGCAAGCTGCTCACCAGCGGGCCTGAGTTCAACCGCGTCAACACCATCATGCAGCGCCTGGTGCCGCACGTGGCCGCGTTCCGCCCCGACGCGGCGCGCTGGCCGTGGCAACTGGTGCTGATCGACGAGGACACCGTCAACGCCCACGTGATGGCGGGCGGCAAGATCACCTTCTACACCGGCATCATCCGCAAGCTGCGCCTGACCGATGACGAGATCGCCGCCATCATGGGCCACGAGATGGCCCACGCGCTGCGCGAGCACACGCGCGAGAAGATCTCGCAAAGCGCCGCCGGCGACATGGCGATCGCCATCGGCGGCGCGCTGCTGGGCGTGGGCGAAGGCGCGCAGCAGCTGGCCGGCCTGGGCAAGCAGCTGGCGCTGGACATGCCCTTCTCGCGCCACATGGAGAGCGAGGCCGACCTGTACGGGCTGGAGTTGGCCGCGCGCGCCGGCTACGACCCGCGCGCGGCCATCACGCTGTGGCAGAAGATGGCGCAGCAGGGCGGTGGCGGCGGACCGAGCTTCCTGTCCACCCACCCCAACTCGGGCGACCGCATGGCCGCGCTGCAGAACGCCATGCCGCGCGTGCTGCCGCTCTACGAGCAGGCGCGCGCCCGGCGCTGAGGACGCGCCAGCGCGTCAGTTGGCGTGAATGTTCCGGCTCTTGACGATGCCGGACCACTTGGCGTCTTCCTTCTTCATGAACTCGGTGAGTTCGGCGCGCGTGGTCGGCTGCGGCGTCAGGCCGTGACCTTCCAGCGCCTTCTTCACTTCGGCGTCGTTCAGCACCTTGACGATCTCGGTGTTCCAGCGGTCCAGGATCGGTGCCGGCGTCTTGCCCGGCGCCACGAAGGCGTACCAGTTCAGCGCCTCGAAGCCCGGGTAGCCCGATTCGGCCACGGTGGGAATGTTGGGCAGGTAGGCGGGCCGCTTCAGCCCGGTGGTGGCCAGCGGAATCAGCTTGCCGGCCTCGACGTGCGGCATGGCCGTGGGCGGCGCGGCAAAGTAGGAGCTGATGCGCTCGCCCAGCAGGTCCTGCAGCGCGGGGGCGCCGCCCTTGTAGGGCACGTGCACCATCTCGACCTTCGCCGCCTGGTTGAACATCTCCCCCGCCAGGTGCGAGGCCGAGCCGGCGCCGGTGGAGGCGAACTCCACCCTGGCACCCGGTTTCTTGGCCAGCGCGACGAACTCGGCCAACGTCTTCGCGCCCACGCCCTTGTGCACCACCAGCACGTTGGGGAAGTTGACGCCACCGGACACCGGCGCCAAGTCCTTGAACGGGTCGTAGCCCACCTTCATCAGGTGCGGTGCGATCGTCAGCGGCCCGATGGAGCCGAACAGCAGCAGCGAGCCATCGGCCGGCCCCTTGGCGGTGAACTGGTGCGCGATGTTGCCGCCGGCGCCGGCCTTGTTGTCGACCACCACGGTCTGGCCGACGTTTTCGCCCAGCTTCTTGGCGATCAGGCGCGCCGCGGCGTCGGCCGCGCCGCCGGCGGCAAAGCCCACCACCACGGTCACCGGCTTCTTGGGCGGAAAGTCCTGTGCCTGGGCCAGGCCGCCGGCCAGGGCCGCGCAGACCAGCGCGGTGGCACCGCGCATCAGTTGACGCTTGTTCATCGCTTGTCTCCTTGAGTGAGTCGGATCAGTCGGCGCCCAGGCCGATCGGGTTGGGTTGGCGCTTTTCCACCGCATAACGCAGCAGGGCCGCGCTGCGGAAGACACCGTGGGCGAACTTGCCGTAGGGCAGCGTGGCGAACAGCGCCATCACCGCGCCCAGGTGCAGGCACAGCAGCAGGGCCATGGCGTGGCTGCCGCGTGCCCACCACAGCAGCAGGCCGCTGAGACTGACGAGGAACAGCAACGCGATGAAGCCCAGGTCCATCGGCTTCTGCGCCGCATCGCCATGCAGCGGGTGGCGCGCGCGGTTCAGCCGCCACAGGCCTACGGTGCCGATCACCAGGCTGACGCCCCCGACCGCGCCCAGCAGCTTGGGCAACGAAGGCAGGTCGTACGGGGCCGGCCAGCCGAACAGGTAGTGGTAGAGCGTGCCCACGCTGGTGGCGGCAAAGCACAGCAGAAAGCCGTAGAACGTGAAGTGGTGCATGCGCCGGCGGCTCAGCGTGTATTCGTCGTCGGCGTTGTGGCAGCCGTCGCCGTGGCCGCCGTCGAGGTACTTCAGGCGCAGCACGTCGTGCGTGGCCTCGGCCGCCGCCGCGCCGCTGGCCGCCGCACCGCTGGTGGCCGGCTTCACCTGACGCAGGAAGCCGCGCACCCCCATGCCCAGCGCCAGCACCGCGAACCCGAACACCGGCGCAAACAGGCCGACCAGCAGGTTGTGCGGAAAGATGGCGTAGAAGTCGCCACCCAGCCCCGCGCCCCAGATCGGGCCCCGGGTCATCACTGCCAGCACCAGGAACAGGGCCAGGCCCAATGCCAGCGCTACCGACAGCATGAGCCCGTTGGTCTTGTACAGGCGGCCCAGCGCCGGTGGCCAGGCGTAGTCGGCATAGGTCTGGCCGCGCACCGTGGCCATGGCCTGCGGCACGTTGACCATGAACTCGTGCGGCGGCGCGTACTGGCAGGCGTGCAGGCAGGCACCGCAGTTGTGGCACAGGTTGGCCAGGTAGTGCACGTCGGCCTTGGCGAACTCCAGCCGGCGCGTCATGGCCGGAAACACGGCGCAGAAGCCTTCGCAGTAGCGGCAGGCGTTGCAGATGGTGAGCTGGCGCGCGACCTCGGTCTCGGCGGCCGTCATCGGCACCACCTCGCCGTTGGCCAGGGCGCGCGCGTTGCGTGCGAGGGCTTCAAGCGAGGCCATGCAATGCTCCTTGATTCATGGCTGCCCGCGCCGCATTGGCGCCGGCGATGCGGCCAAACGCCGTGCCGATAGACATGCCGACACCGGCCGTGTAGCCCTTGCCCAGCACATTGCCGGCCATCATCTCACCGGCCACGAACAGGTTGGCGCTGGGCTGGTCGCCAAAGCGCACGGCGGCCGTGTCGTCGGTTTGCAGGCCGAGGTAGGTGAAGGTCACGCCCGGGCGCACGGCGTAGGCGTAGAACGGCGCGGTGTCGATGGGGCGCGCCCAGTGGGTCTTGGCGGGCGTCAGCCCTTGCGTGTGGCAATCATCGAGTGCGGTGTGGTCGAACGTGCCGGGCACGCAGGCGGCGTTGTAGGCGTTCAGCGTGCGCATGAAGGTGGCCTCATCCAGCCCCAGCTTGCGCGCCAGCGCGGGCAGGCTGTCGGCCACCACGCCGGGGAACACCGGCGGCATGAAGCGGCCGATGGCCTTGGCGTCGATGATCGACCAGGCGATCTGCCCCGGCTGCTGCGCCACCAGGCGGCCCCAGATGGCGTAGCGCTTGGGCCAGAAGTCCTCGCCCTCGTCGTAGAAGCGCTCGGCCTCGCGATTCACCACCACGCCCAGGCTGACGCAGTCGATGCGCGTGCAGATGCCGCCGTCGTACAGCGGCGCGCGCGCGTCGATGGCCACCATGTGCGCCTGTGTCGGGTCGCCGATGCGGTCGGCGCCGTGGTCATCCAGCAGGTGCTTGAGCAGCACGCCCTGGTTGAAGCGCGTGCCGCGGATCAGGAAGTTGTCGGCCGGCCATTCGCCGCGCTCGTTGCGACCCCAGGCTTCGCGCAGCCAGTCGCGGTTGGACTCGAAGCCGCCGGCGGCCAGCACGCAGGTCTTGGCTTCGATGCGCTCGCCCTTCACGTATGCGGCGACGAAGCGGCCGTTCTCGATCTCGATGCGGTCGACCGGCGCCTCGTAGCGGATCTGCACGCCCAGCTTCTCGGCGCTGCGGTAGTAGGCATTGACCAGCGCCTTGCCGCCGCCCATGAAGAAGGCGTTGGTGCGCGCCACGTGCAGCGCGCCCGACAGCGGCGGCTGGAAGTGCACGCCGTGCGCGCGCATCCAGTCGCGGCAGGTGGCGGAATGGCGGATCACCAGGCGCGCCAGGTGCTCGTTGGTCTGGCCGCCGGTCACCTTCAGCAGATCCTGCCAGTACTCGTCTTCGGGGTAGGCCTCGACCAGCACGTCCTGCGGCGCGTCGTGCATGCAGCGCAGGTTGCGCGTGTGGCCGGAGTTGCCACCACGCCATGCGCGCGGCGCCGCCTCCAGCAGCAACACGCTGGCGCCGGCCTCGCGCGCCATCAGCGCGGCGCACAGCGCGGCGTTGCCACCGCCGATGACGAGCACATCGACCAAGAGTGTCTCCTCAGGTTTGCAGGGGCGAACTGTAGACACCGCTGCGCGCACGCACAAGACGGCGCGCGGCAACGGGTCTTCAGTTCTTGTGAAGGGTGGCACCGGCCCAGCGCCCGGCGCGCACCAGCGCCCGCGCCACGTCGGCCTGCACGCGCGGCGTGATGCGCTGGCGCGCGAAGGCGGCGTCGGTCAGCGCGCGCAGGCCGTGGCTGGGCGACGGCAGGATGAGCGGCAGCGCGCGCAGGTCCTTCAGCCGCACGCGCGGTCCGGCGGGCATGCCGGGCAGATCGGGCGCGCCGATGACGAACAGCTTTTCTTCCAGCAGCGGTGTCACGCTCCAGCGCCGCGCGGCGTCGTCGCGGAACAGGATCGCCAAGTCGAGCTGGCGCGCGTTCAGCATCGTCGTGAGGTGCCCCGACAGCGCCTCGACCAGGTGCACGCGCACCGCCGGGTAGCGCTCGGCCATGGCCTGCATCAGCGGCACGCCCAGCACCGAGGCGGTGGTCGACGCCAGGCCGATGCTGACGTGGCCCGACAGGCGCGCCGTCTGCGCCGCATGCACCGCGTCGTCGGCGTGGCGCAGCGTCAGCTGGGCCTGCTGCAGGAACGCCAGGCCCGCATCGGTCGGCACCACGCCGGTGGCCTGGCGCTGCAGCAGGCGCGTGGCCAGCTCGCCTTCCAGCCGGCTGATCTGCTGGCTCAGCGCCGAGGTGGCCAGCCCCAGATCGAGCGCGGCCTTGCCCATGCTGCCGGCTTCGCAGACCTTGACGAAGTAACGCAGTTGGCGCAGTTCCATGGCAGTTACTTGCGAAAATGGCCTGTAGCGCTTATTGGGCGGGCGCTGGCAGCTATCAAATAAAAAGCGTCACGCCGGGCGGGCGGCGTTCAGCGCTTCACGCGTCGCGAGCGCCGCGGCGCGCGCGGCATCGGCAAAGTCGCTGCCTTTGCCGGCGTACAGGATGGAGCGCGAGCTGTTGACGACGATGGGGCCGTCGGGGCGCCAGCCGGCCTGCACCGTGGCCGCCGCATCGCCGCCCTGCGCGCCCACGCCGGGGATCAGCAGCGGCAGCGTCGGCGCCAGCGCGCGCACGCGCTCGATCTCCTGCGGGTAGGTCGCGCCCACCACCAGGCCCAGCTGGCCATTCAGGTTCCATGGCCCCTGCGCCAGCCTGGCCACGTGCTCGTACAGCAAGGGCTGGCCTTCGACCGACGCGAGGCGCTGGTTCTGCAGATCGTCGCCGCCCGGGTTCGACGTGCGGCACAGCAGAAAGGCGCCCTTGCCCTGGTATTTCAGGTACGGCTCGACCGAATCGAAGCCCATGAAGGGCGACAGCGTCACCGCGTCGGCGCCGAAGCGCTCGAACGCCTCCTTGGCGTACTGCTCGGCCGTGCTGCCGATGTCGCCGCGCTTGGCATCCAGGATGACGGGCACCTTCGGCGCGATCTCGCGCATGCGGGCGATCAGGCGCTCCAGCTGCGGCTCGGCGCGGTGCGCGGCGAAGTAGGCGATCTGCGGCTTGAAGGCGATTGCGAGGTCGGCCGTGGCCTCGACGATCTTCAAGCAGAAGTCATGGATGCCCTCGGCATCGCGCGTGATGCCGGTGGGAAAGCGGCTGGGCTCCGGGTCCAGCCCCACGCACAGCATCGACTGGTTCAGGGTTTCGGCTTCGCGCAGCTGGTCGAGGAAGGTCATGGGGCGGATTCTAGAATCCATGGCTTCGCGCACCCGTGCGCGGCCACTCTGTTCAGCCATCATGCAAAAGCCCGCCGCTCGTCCCCGCAGCCCCCACTTTTCCTCCGGCCCCTGCGCCAAGCGGCCGGGATACGACGTGTCGCAACTCGATCTGCGCGCGCTCGGCCGCTCGCACCGCTCGGCGCTGGGCAAGGAGCTGCTGGGCAAAGCGTGCAGCGAAACCGCGCGCATCCTCGGCCTGCCGGCGGACTACCGCGTGGGCATCGTGCCGGCGTCGGACACCGGCGCGGTGGAGATGGCGCTGTGGAGCCTGCTGGGCGCGCGCGGCGTCGACGTGCTGGCGTGGGAAACCTTCGGCCTGACCTGGGTGAACGACATCGTCAACCAGCTCAGGCTGCCCGACGTACGCGTGTTCAAGGCGCCGTATGGCGAGCTGCCCGATCTGTCGCAAGTGGATGCGGCGCGCGACATCGTGTTCACCTGGAACGGCACCACCAGCGGCGTGCGCGTGCCGCATGCCGACTGGATCGCCGACGACCGCCAGGGCCTGACCATCTGCGACGCCACCAGCGCCGCCTTCAGCATGGACTTGCCCTGGCACAAGCTGGACGTGGCCACCTTCAGCTGGCAGAAGGCGCTGGGCGGCGAAGGCGCGCACGGCATGCTGGTGCTGAGCCCGCGCGCGGTGCAACGGCTCGAAAGCTACGCCCCGCCCTGGCCGCTGCCCAAGATCTTCCGCATGACTTCGGCCGGCAAGCTGATGGAGGGCATCTTCGTCGGCGACACGATCAACACCCCCAGCATGCTGTGCGTGGCCGACTACCTGGACGCGCTGGCCTGGGCCGACAGCCAAGGCGGCGTGCCGGGCCTGGCCGCGCGCAGCCAGGCCAGCCTGAAGGCGGTGGAGGACTTCGTCGCCACCCACGACTGGATGCACTTTCTGGCGCAGGACGAGGCCACGCGCTCCTGCACCAGCGTGTGCCTCACGCTCGACCTGCCGGCCGAGCAGGTCAGGCGCCTGGCGCAGCTGCTGGAAGCCGAGGGCGTGGCCTACGACATCGGCGCCTACAAGGACGCGCCCCCGGGCCTGCGCATCTGGTGCGGCGCCACGGTGGAGCCGGACGACGTGCGGGCGCTGATGGCGTGGATCGGGTGGGCTTACGGCCACATCAAGAGCTGACGCCTTGTACCGCAGCTCGGGACGCTGCCAAAACCAGCAGCCCATCGCCTGCGCACGCCTCAAGCCAGGCTGCGCAGATCATGGACACCGGCCACGAACACGGATGTCCATCCGGAGTGCGTCAAGCACGAGCACACGCAACCGCACGTGAATGCAGCAAGTTCTTTTCATGCAAACAGTCCCTCCATCCCCAGGAAGCCCGACAGCGCTACCGCTTGCGTTCGACAGAGGCTTGCTGGCTTGCAGCGCCAGCGTGGTCTTGAGCATCGGGGCGGCAGCGCTGCTGGCGGCCATTCATGCCCATCTGCTCCCCATGCCTCGCAGCGCGTTCATCGTGGCGCAACTGGTCACGCTGGCCGCAGTCGTCAGCCTTATCGCCCGCTGGTTGAAGACCGTGCTGCAGGCACGCCCGGCCTTGGCCGTGATTCGACTGCTTCCGTTGGCCCTTTTCGTCGGCCTGGCAAGCAGCATGATGCTGAGCGGATTCTCACGCCACGATGAAATCTACAGCTGGAACCTTTGGGCCATACAGCATTTTTCCCACATTCCATACGACCGCACCTACACCCAAGCTGCCTACCCTCAGCTGTATGCCTACTGGCTGGCGTCGATCTACGGTGCACAAGGGCAATTTGAAAGCCAGTTGCTGACTCGTTTTGCGTCGGCAATTCCTTCGCTGGTCATGATTGGCGTCGCTGGTGCATTCTGGCCGCAGGGTGTCCGTGCAGATCGACGCTCGGTCACCATCGCTGCGCTGGTCACGTTGCTGGTACTGCTGGGCACGTTCAGCACGCTGCGTCTAAGTTACGCCGATCCATTGATGACTGCGGCACTGCTGACATCGGCTGCGCTGTTGCTGTGTCACGCATCAGCGCCGTCCACGCTGGTTTACCTCGTCCCCGGCGTGACCTGCGGTGTCATCGCAGCCCTGACAAAGCAGCCAGCGATTCTCTGGGCCGGCGGCATCTTGCCACTGGCGGTGGCTGGAGGAGTCTGGCGGCGGTCCTGGCCATGGCGATCCCTGCTTATCGCGGCGCTGGGCGCGGCCGTGACCGGCTCGTGGCTGCTGCTGGAGCTCTCGGCCATGCTCAACAACCAAGGGGTGGTCCAGGCTGGACTGGGTGATCGTGGGCTGATGGCGACCGCCGCCAAGGCAGGGCTGAAGTACCTGATCAAAAAGCCACACTTGCTGCTCCTGCTGTCCGCAGGCTGGTATGTGTCCCGCCGTGACGCCTGGCTTCATGCCCTGTGGTGGCTGGGCGTGCTGCCGATGCTGGCTCTCTGGTTCACGCTGGGCTCTTATGAAGCGAGACACGGTACGCATGTGCTGTGGTTTTCGGCGCTCATCCTGCTGGCCGCCTTGAGCCTTCGCCCAACGGCCGACACGTCTATGCCGTCGTTTGATTGCGGGAAAATAGCAATTGCTTCGCCACTGACCATGGTCGGCAGCTTCTTGGTAATCGCTCTGACATTCGGGCTGACTTTCAGCGTGGCCCATCGCAAGGGCTTGAACCTGTTCGACGGCCAGCGGCTGGCATGGCTGGCACAGATCAGCCCGCAAGGGTCGGCCTTCTTCGACGCAGCCATACGCAAGCAGTCACGCATTTGGACCACGAGCAACTACAACTATGGAATCTTCTACGGGCGTCTGCCGGTCGGTCGCCCTTCGCGCTACGCACCCGACTCCACGCCTTTGGAAATAGCCAGGGAGCTACAGGACTTCCATGCGGACTTCGCCATCAGCGCCGGCCGGTTCGCTTATGGCGTCCACTCCAGCTTGTTGCTGCGCCTGGTTGAAGCTTGCCCCAACAGCCTGCACCAAGTGCTTGTGTCTGACGACGGCGAGTTTGTCGTTTTTTCGGTCAACCAGAATGAACTGCCGCATTGCGTGGAAGAACTGAATGCTCGAGTCGCTGACTGATGCCCCTGAAGTCAGCATCAGCACACGCCTCTCGCAGAGTCATCCCAGCAGCCGCTGCATCGCCTCGCGGTACTTCGCCGCTGTCTGGGCGATCACCTCGTCGGGCAACCGCGGCGCGGGTGGCTGCTTGTTCCAGGGCTGGCCGTCGACCTGCGCCGTCTCCAGCCAGTCGCGCAGGAACTGCTTGTCGAAGCTGGGCGGGTTGCTGCCCTCCTGGTAGCTGTCGGCCGGCCAGTAGCGCGACGAGTCGGGCGTCAGTACCTCGTCCATCAGCACCAACTGGCCCACATCGTCCAGGCCGAACTCGAACTTGGTGTCGGCAATGATGATGCCCTTGGCCAGCGCGACGGCGGCGGCGCGCTCGTACAGGCGGAGGCTCACGTCGCGGATCTTTGCCGCCAGCTCGGGGCCGATCATCTGCTCGGTGCGCTCGAAGGTGATGTTCTCGTCGTGCTCGCCCACCGCGGCCTTGGCGGCGGGCGTGTAGATGGGTGCGGGCAGCTTGCTGGCGTTCTGCAGCCCTTCGGGCAACGGCACGCCGCACACGCTGCGGCTGTCCTGGTACTCCTTCCAGCCGCTGCCGGCGAGATACCCGCGCACCACGGCCTCGACCGGGATGGGCTGCAGGCGCTTCACCAGCATGCTGCGGCCCTGCACCTGCGCCACCTCACCCGGCGCCACCACGCTTTCGGGCGCGTCGCCGGTCAGGTGGTTGGGCACGATGTCCTTCAACTGCTCGAACCACCACAGCGCCATCTGCGTCAGCAGCGCGCCCTTGCCCGGAATCGGCTCGCCCATGATGACGTCGAAGGCGCTGATGCGGTCGCTGGCGACCATCAGGATGCGGTCGTCGCCCACGGCGTAGTTGTCGCGCACCTTGCCGCGCGCGAGCAGGGGCAGGCTGGTGAGTTGGCTGGTGTGCAGGGCGGGGGTGTTCATGGGACGTGCGGATTGGTGGCGAGGAAATCCGGCATTGTCGCGCGGGACAGCTTCTCAGATCTGCGGCGCGGCACACTGGGCCTTCAGGGCTTCGCGGTCGGGTGCGTGCGTCAGCGCCGCCAGGGCTTGCTCGCAGGCGGTTTCGGCCTGGCGCCGCGCGGCGCGGGCCACGGCACCGCTGCGCGACCCCATGGCCAGCATGCCGAGCAGCTTCTGCATGCGGATGCCGACCTCGATCAGTCCGGCGCCATCGCGCGACAGCGGCTCGAAGGCGTCGTACACCAGGGCCGCCTCGTCCAGGGGAACCAGGGTGACGCGGTCGTGCTGCGGCGCTTCGGCGGCGGATGACGTGGCCGCCGCATCGTCGTCGTCGGCGCGCTGCGCGTCGATCAGCACGCGCACCAGGCGGTTCATCACGTCGATGGCGGTGCCGGGGTCGTTCACGGCGGCGGACAGCGCGCGCTGGCCAATCTCGCCCAGCACGATGAGGCCGAAGCGCGGGTCCTGGTCGAAGCTGCGCGCGTCGCCCACCGTCAGCGCGTCGCGCACGCGCTCGGCCAGCGCCTCGCCGGACAGGCGTTCGCTGTCCTCGGGCGGGCGCTCCGCGGCGGGCGTGCCGATGCGCGCGATCACCGCGCCGGGCCACACCATGGCGCCGGGCCGAACGCGCACATGCAGGCTGCAACCCGCCTGGCGCGCACAGGCCTGCAGTTCCGGCATGTCGATGTGCTGCAGGTAGCCGGTGCGGGTGGCGTAGACGGGCGGGCCCAGCGCCTCGCCCTGGTGCTCGGGCGCGCCGGGGGCGGCGCCCAGGAACGGGCGGCGCCAGTAGTCGGCCAGGGTGTCGAAAGCCACGTCCTCCACCTTGCGCAAGGTGTTGGTCATGGAGCCGAGCGACGACAAGGTGCGCACCCAGCGCACCAGCGTGACCAGCAGCCAGGCCAGCACGGCCAGCGTGCCCAGGAACAGGATGAAGCGGCCATTGGTGCCGTAGTAGCCGATGCCGAGCGCGATCTTGGCCACCACCGCGTAGATGAAGGCCGACAGGAAGGCGGCGATGGCGGTGCGCGTGCCATCGTCGGCCATCAGCAGGGGGGTGGCCCGCGGCGTCGCGCTGCCGGCGGCGGCACCGAAGGCGCCGACCATGATCGACAGCGAGAAGGTGGTGACCGCCAGCATGCTGGAGGCGATCACCGTCAGCAGGTCGTCGAGGGTTTCGCGCTCGATGTCGGGGAAGGTGCCTTCGGCCACGAAGTAGGCACCCCACGACGCCGCCAGTGCCAGCAGCACCGCGGCGATGCTGGATACCACCTGCGTCGCCCACAAGCGGTTGTGGCGCGCGAACAGGTTGCGCCACCAGCGCTTGAGGCGGCTCAGCATCGACCGCCCGCTGCGGCCATCAGGTCACCACTTGCGCCAGCTCGCCCCTGGCATACTTCTCGGCCATCACCGACAGCGGCATGCCCTTGATCTTGCCGCCTTGGCCTTCGCAGCCGAACTCCAGGTAGCGCTGCTTGCAGATGGCCTTGGCGGCTTCGCGCGCCGGCTTCATCCATTCGCGCATGTCGAATTTGTCGGGGTTTTCGGCCTGGAACTTGCGCACCGCGCCGGTCATCGCCATGCGGATGTCGGTGTCGATGTTGATCTTGCGCACGCCATGCTTGATGGCCTCCTGGATTTCCTTCACCGGCACGCCGTAGGTCTGCTTCATCTTGCCGCCGAACTGGTTGATGATGTCCAGCAAGTCCTGCGGCACGCTGCTGCTGCCATGCATCACCAGGTGCGTGTTGGGGATGCGGGCGTGGATTTCCTTCACGCGGCTGATGGCCAGCACGTCGCCCGTGGGCGGGCGGGTGAACTTGTAGGCGCCGTGGCTGGTGCCGATGGCAATCGCCAGCGCGTCGAGCTGCGTGGCCTTGACGAACTGCGCGGCTTCCTCGGGGTCGGTCAGCAGCTGGTCGTGGCTCAGCTTGCCGGCGGCGCCCACGCCGTCTTCCTCGCCCGCTTCACCGGTTTCCAGGCTGCCCAGACAGCCCAGCTCGCCCTCCACGGTGGCGCCGATCCTGTGCGCCATGTCGACCACTTCCTTGGTCACGCGCACGTTGTAGTCGAAGTCGGCGGGGGTCTTGCCGTCTTCCTTCAGGCTGCCGTCCATCATCACCGAGCCAAAGCCCAGCTCCAGCGCGCCGCGGCAGATGGCCGGGCTGGTGCCGTGGTCCTGGTGCATCACCATGGGGATGTGCGGATAGGCCTCGGAGGCGGCCTGGATCAGGTACTTGATGAAGTGCTCGCCCGCGTACTTGCGCGCGCCGGCGCTGGCCTGCAGGATGACCGGGGCGCCCACCTCGTCGGCGGCGGCCATCACGGCCTGCACCTGCTCCAGGTTGTTGACGTTGAAGGCGGGGATGCCGTAGTTGTTGGCCGCTGCGTGGTCGAGCAGCTCGCGCATGGAAACGAGTGGCATGGTGCAAATCCTCCGGGAGTCAAAGAGAAGCGGCGCGGCGGGCGGCAAGCGCCCGTTGATCCGGCAAGTTTACCCGGCCACCCCCTGGCCACCGGCCCTGGCTTAAGCCACCGTTCAGGCCGGCGCCTTACCGTGTCGCTCCCGCGTGGCCCATCCGGCGCGCGGCCCGCCCATGCCGAAGCCCCCCACGCTCACCTTCACCCGTTTCCTGGCCTGCACGGCCGCCGCCCTGGCGCTGGCGCTGGCCTGGGACGCCAGCGCGCTCGACCTGCCGCTGGCGCGCTGGTTCGGCACCGCGCAGGGCTTTGCGCTGACGCACGACTGGTGGCTGCAGAACGTGCTGCACACCGGCGCGCGCCAGGCCGCCTGGGCGCTGCTGCTGGCGCTGGTGGTGATGGTCTGGCGCCCGCTGGGGCCGCTGCGCGCGCTGCCGAAGGCCGACCGCGCCGGTCTGGTGTTCGGCATCCTGCTGGCGGCGCTGGTGGTGCAGGTGCTCAAGCGCAGCAGCCTGACCAGTTGCCCGTGGGATCTGCAGGCCTTCGGCGGCACGGCGCGCTACGTGTCGCACTGGCGCTGGGGCGTGGCCGACGGCGGCGGCGGGCACTGCTTTCCGGCCGGGCACGCGTCGACGGCGTTCGCGTTCCTGGCCGCCTTCTTCTGGCTGCGCCCCTGGGCGCCGCGGGCCGCCCGCTGGTGGCTGGGGCTGACGCTGCTGGCGGGCCTGGGCTTCGGCGCGGTGCAGATGGCGCGCGGCGCGCATTACCTGAGCCACGTGCTGTGGGCCGGCTGGTTCTGCTGGCTGGCGGGCGGCCTGTTCTGGTTCGCGGTGCAGGCGTGGCGCGCGCGGCGGGCCGACGCCACGGTGACAAGCGCACAGGTGCGGGCATGAACGGCCTCGATCAAACCGTCTTCCTGTGGCTCAACCTGGGCGCAACGGCGCCGCCCAAGCTGGTGGAAGTGGCCCGGCTGGCCAGCCTGCAACTGCCGCACTGGATGATCGCCGCCACGCTGGCCGTGGCCCTGGCCGGGCGCCCGGCGTGGCGGCCGCAGGCCTGGCGCGTGCTGCTGAGCATGGCGCTGGCGGCGGTGGCGGCGGCGTTGCTCAAGCATGGCTTTCAGCATGCGCGGCCCTTCGCGCTGGGGCTGGGCACGCAGTGCCTGCCGCATGGCAAGTCGGCGGGCTTTCTCAGTTCGCACGCCACCGCGGCGATGGCCTTTGCAGTGTCGGCGGCGCTGGCGCCGGTGCGCTGGCCGGCGCGCCTGCTGGTGGGCGCCGCGGCACTGGCGCTGAGCTGGAGCCGCATCGCCCTGGGCCTGCACTTTCCGTCCGACGTGCTGGCGGCCTGGGCGCTGGGCGCGCTGTGCGCGCTGGCGGTGCAACGGCTGCCAGCACCGAACAGGTGGCGCCCGCTGCTCCTGCATTTCGGGCGGCGGGGCTGATCCAGCCGTGGCGGGGCGCTAGCGCGCGGGTCCGGTCTGCAGCTGCTGCAGGGTGCTGCGCAACGGCCCGTCGCCGACCGCGATGGCGCCGACGAAGGGGCGGTCGATCACGTAGACGGCGTGCACCTGCACGGCAATCAGCAACGCCAGCAAGGTGCCGATCCAGCGCGCGGCGCGCGGCTGGCGGGCATGAATCAGCGCCGAGAACGCCAGCACGATGACGGCGCTCATGAGCAGCGCGTACCAGATCACGCCGGGAATGTGATCGGCAGCCACCCGCAGGCGCGCCTGGCGGGCCTCGGCCAGCGCCTGCACGCCCTGGCGCAGCGCGGCGCGCAACTCGGGCGATTCGGCCGCGAAGCGGGTCAGCGATTCGGTGCGCAGGCGGTCGAGCTGCTGGCTGGTACCGTCATCGCCGCCCTGCGCCATGCGCGGCCATTCGTGCGCCAGCACGCGCTGGGCATAGTCGGCCAGCTGTGCGTTCCAGCCGGCGGCAGCGGCGGGCGCGGCGGTGCTGCCCAGCACGCCCAGGGCGTGCAGCGCGGCGGCTTCGGCGTGCACGGCGCGCTCGGCGTCGTCGATGTCGCGCACCTCGGTGTTGGCCAGCAAGGCCATCCAGACCAGGAAGCCCGCCGTCATCGCGGCGCCGACCGGCGGCACCAGGCCGCCCACCACGGTCTCGCGCGCCGGCTGGCGCCGCACCCAGCGGCCAACCACGAACACCAGTCCCAGCGCCACGGCCAGAAACAGCGCATACACCAGCAGGGCGGACGCCCACAAAGGCCAGTGCAGCAGAAAGCTCATGACCGCGCGACCGCGCCGTCAGCTGACGCGGCAGATCTTCAGCATGTTGGTGCCGCCCGGCGCCCCCATGGGCTCGCCGCAGGTGATGGCGTACACATCGCCGGCGTTCACCACGCCCTGGCGCTTGAGGTAGGCCTCGGCCTGTGCCAGCGCCTCGTCGCGGTGGGCGCTGGTGTCCATCAGCATCGGGCGCACGTTGCGGTACAGCGCCATCTTGCGCTGCGTGGTCACCTTGGGCGTGAGCGCGTAGATGGGGATGCGCACGCGGTGGCGACTCATCCACAGCGCGGTCGAGCCCGAATCGGTGAGCGCCACGATGGCCTTGGCGCCCAGGTGGAAGGCGGTGAACAGCGCGCCCATGGCGATGGACTGGTCGATGCGGTGGAAGGTGGCGCCGGTGAAGTCGGCATCCAGCTCCACCGGGTCGTGCTCCTCGGCGGCCTGGCAGATGGCGGCCATCTCGCGCACCGTCTCCAGCGGGTACTTGCCGGCGGCGGTCTCGGCGCTCAGCATCACGGCGTCGGTGCCGTCGAGCACGGCGTTGGCCACGTCGCTCACCTCGGCACGCGTGGGCACCGGGTTGGTGATCATGCTTTCCATCATCTGCGTGGCGGTGATCACCAGCTTGTCGGCATCGCGCGCCATGCGGATCATCTTCTTCTGCAGCGCCGGCACGGCAGCGTTGCCCACTTCCACCGCCAGGTCGCCGCGCGCCACCATGATGCCGTCGCTGGCGGCCAGGATCTCGGTCAGGCGCGGAATGGCCTCGGCACGCTCTATTTTTGCGATCAGGTACGGCCGGTGGCCGTGCTCGGCGCCGGCCACGTTGCACAGCTGGCGCGCCATCTCCATGTCGGTGGCGCTTTTCGGAAAGCTCACCGCCACGTAGTCGGCCTGGAAGCCCATGGCGGTCTTGATGTCCTCCATGTCCTTGCCGGTCAGCGCCGGCGCGGTCAGGCCGCCGCCCTGCTTGTTGATGCCCTTGTTGTTGCTCAGCTCGCCGCCGATCTTGACGGTGGTGTGCACCGCCTCGCCGCGCACCTCGGTGACGGTGAGCACGATCAGGCCGTCGTTCAGCAGCAGCGTGTCGCCGGGCTTCACGTCGCGCGGCAGCTCCTTGTAGTCGAGGCCGACGCCGGCCACGTCGCCCGGCTCCTTGCGCGCCGCATCCAGCACGAAGGGCGCGCCCGGCAGCAGCTGCACCTTGCCTTCGGCGAACTTGCCGACGCGGATCTTGGGGCCCTGCAGGTCGGCCATGATGGCCACCTCGCGCCCCGCGCGCTCGGCCACCTCGCGCACCAGGCGGGCGCGGTCGATGTGGTCCTGCGCCGTGCCGTGGCTGAAGTTCAGCCGCACCACGTTCACGCCGGCGCGGATCATGTCCTCCAGCAGCGCGGGCTCGCTGGACGCGGGGCCGAGGGTGGCAACGATCTTGGTGGCGCGGTGGGTCATGGTGAGCGGTCTCGACAAAGGTGTGCGTCGATTCTGGCACGGGCGTGTGACCGCACCGCCCCGCAGCGCGCCGCGCGGCGAAAGCCCGCCGCAGTCAGCCGGCGCGGGCCAGTCTTATTCCATACTATTAGGGAGTATCCATTGCTGGCGCCCATGCACCGGGCGCTGTCGGCCTTCCATACGGGGAGTATATGAAGGCCAACGGATTCACCACGCCCGCGCACACCATCGGGCAGCCACACCGCCCCATCACCGGCGCGTGGCCACGCCGCGCGCGCTCACAGCTGCGACTCGATCGGCAGCCAGCTCAGCAGCCACACCAGCGCGCGCAGGCCGCGGCCGGCTTCGGGCTCGTGCGTCCACACGCGTTCATCGGCACCGTGCCAGCGCAGGGCGCCGCCGTCCAGCGTCACGCGCCAGGCGGCCTCGGGGCGGGTGCCGTGGTCGAACAGGCGCTTGACCTCGGCCGCCAGCGCGGGGTGGTCGAACACCACACCCATCTCGGTGTTGAGTTGGGCCGAGCGCGGGTCGAAGTTGAACGAGCCGACGAAGCCGCGCGCGCCGTCGACCACGAAGGCCTTGGTGTGCAGGCTGGCGCCGCTGGAGCCGATCAGCTCGCGCGCCGGGCCTTGCGCGCCGGGCTTCAGCTCGTACAGCTGCACGCCGTGCGCCAGCAGCGGCGCGCGGTAGTCGCGGTAGCCGGCGTGCACCAGGGGCACGTCGTTGGCGGCCAGCGAGTTGGTCAGCACGCGCACCTGCACGCCGCGCCGCGCCTGGCCGGCCAGCAGCAGCGTGCCGCCCTCGCCCGGCACGAAGTAGGGCGAGATCAGCCAGCTGTCGCGCTGGGCCGAAAACAGCAGCGCCATCAGGTCGTACAGCAGCCAGGCCGGGCGGTCGCGCTGGCTGGCCAGGGGGGCGGCTTTCTCGGGCGGGTCGGACAGCACGCGGATGCTGGGCGACCAGTGCAGGGTCAGGCCACCACGCGCCAGCTTGTCGTCCAGGTCGTCGCGGCCGGCCAGGGCGCGCACCCAGGCCGATTCGGCGGCCTCGGCCTGCCACTGACGGCGGCGCTGCGCGAAGTCGTCGTCGGTCCAGCGCGAGCCCTGGGCGTGCAGCGCGTGCAGCGGCACCACGGCGGCGGAGTTCCAGAAGGCGTCGAAGATGACGCTGGTCTGCGCCACGGCGGGGCCGAGCAGCAGCAGGTCGGCGTCCTGGAAGTTCATGGCGTCGGAGGCGTCGAAATACTCGTCGCCCACGTTGCGCCCGCCGACGATGGCCACGCGGTTGTCGGCCACCCAGGCCTTGTTGTGCATGCGCCGGTTGAAGCCGACGAAGCGCAGGCCCATCTCGATGGCGCGGCGAAAGCCGCCGGCGCGGTTGCGCGCAGGGTTGAACAGGCGCACTTCGAGGTTGGGGTGCGCGTCCATGGCCAGCAGCGCGTCGTCGCGGCCGGGCGAGCCCATGTCGTCGATCAGCAGGCGCACGCGCACGCCGCGCTCGGCGGCGGCCATCAGTTCGTGCTCGAGCAGGCGGCCGGTCAAGTCGTGGCGCCAGATGTAGTACTGCACGTCCAGGCTGCGCTCGGCGGCGCGCGCGGTGCGGGCGCGGGCCACGAAGGCCTGCACCGCGTCGTCCAGCAGGGCGGCGCCGCTGGCCTCGGGCGGGTGCACATCGAGCAGCGGCTGGACCAGCCGGTCAAGCCGCGTGTCGGCGGCCGCCACCGGCAGCGCCTGCGTGGCATCGCCCTGCGCACCGGCGGCAAAGCGGCCCCACGACCACAGCGCCAGCGCCGACAGCAGGGCGAGGACGATGAACGCGATCAGCGACCAGCGGACGGCGCGTCTCAAAGGCATGCGCGATGACCTCGCTGCGCTCGATGATTGGGCCGCCGCGCGGCCTGGATGACGGCGGCTGCGCCGCCATGGCCCCGCCATGCGGGCTGGCGATTGCCATCACCCCGGCCGGTCATGGGTCGGTCATGAATGCCGCACGGCGGCGAAGTCATCGCGCGCAGCGCGGGTCATGCATCGAAGCGAGGTCATCCGGCCGCGCGCTTCATCAGGATCTCGAACGCCGGCAGCGTCTTGCCTTCCAGCACTTCCAGGAAGGCGCCGCCGCCGGTGGAGATGTAGCCCACGTCCTTCTCGATGCCGTACTTGGCGATGGCGGCCAGCGTGTCGCCGCCGCCGGCGATGCTGAACGCCGGCGATTCGGCGATGGCCTGCGCGATCGCCTTGGTGCCGCCCTCGAAGGGCGCCATCTCGAACACGCCGACCGGGCCGTTCCAGACGATGGTGCCGGCTTTTCGAAGCTGATCGGCCAATTTGGCAGCCGTTTGCGGGCCGATGTCGAGAATCATGTCGTCCGCGGCCACGTCGGCGGCGGCCTTCACCTCGGCCTGGGCATCGGCGTTGAACTCCTTGGCCGTCACCACGTCGGTCGGGATCGGCACCTCGGCGCCGCGCGCCTTCATCGCCTCCATCACCGCCTTGGCGTCGCCCACCAGATCGGGCTCCGCCAGGCTCTTGCCGATGGGCAGGCCGGCGGCCAGCATGAAGGTGTTGGCAATGCCGCCGCCGACGATGAGTTGATCCACTTTGTCGGCCAACGACTGCAGGATGGTGAGTTTTGTGCTCACTTTGCTGCCACCAACGATGGCGACCAGCGGGCGCTTGGGGCTGGCCAGCGCCTGATTCAGCGCGTCGATCTCGGCCGCCAGCAGTGGGCCGGCGCTGGCGATGGGCGCGAACTGGGCAATGCCATAGGTTGTGGCTTCTGCGCGGTGCGCCGTGCCGAAGGCATCGTTGACGTAAATGTCGCAAAGCGCCGCCATCTTGCGCGAAAGCGCTTCATCGTTCTTCTTTTCGCCCTTGTTGACGCGGCAGTTCTCGAGCAGCACGACCTGGCCGGGCGCCACCTGCACGCCGTCGACCCAGTTGGCCACCAGCGGCACCTCGCGGCCCAGCAGCTCGCCCAGGCGCTGGGCGACCGGCGCCAGCGAATCGGCGGGCTTCATCTCGCCCTCGGTCGGGCGGCCCAGGTGCGAGGTGACCATGACGGCGGCGCCGGCATCCAGCGCCTGCTGGATGCAGGGCACGCTGGCGCGGATGCGGGTGTCTTCGGTGATGGCGCCGCTGTCGTCCTGCGGCACGTTCAGGTCGGCCCGGATGAAGACGCGTTGGCCCTTGGCTTTGCCTTGGGCACACAGATCGCTGAAACGCAGTATGGACATTTGAACCTTTGAAGCCTGTGATCACGTCGACCGAGCGACGGTCCCTGAGGCGGAAAATTATAGAAAGCGCTGCGGCCGCCCGTTAGTGAGGGGCATACGACGAGCATACAACTGGCGCGTTTCAACAATAAACTTGAAGGGGATGTGCATGAAGGTCGGTCTGTATCGCCATTTGATGGCGAGCTGCATGCTGGGAGGGGTACTCATGTCACCGCTGGCTTGGGGGCAGGCGGTGATTCAAAGCGGCGACGTCAAACTCGGCGTACGCACCGATGGCGCCCTCAATGTGCCTGAACCAGGCGCGCTCGAATACGACGCAACCGGTCTGACTTATGTTCTCAACGGGCGCGATGCGCTGACTCCAGGTTGCTGGTGCGAAGCATGGGGGGTCGCGGATGCGGTTTCATCCCGCTTCGGATCGACCGGCGCTGAAACGGGAACGCAGAATATCGTCGTCGACAGCTTCACCTCCACCGCATCCACGGCCACCTCGGTGGTGCGGGTCGCTGACGCCACGGGCGATTTGTTTCGGGTGACGCACGCCTTCGCACCATCCGCTTACGGCAGTCTGTATCGCGTTGACGTCACCATTGAAAACATCAGCGGTGCTGCAACCACGGTGCTGTACCGTCGCGGCATGGACTGGGATGTTTATCCGGAACGATTCAACGAGTTGACCCGAACATCACTTTCACCAGCGACGATGGTTTTGCCAATGGCAACCCGTTGAGCGGCCCATCGTCGATTCTCTTCACCGGCAACGCGGTCGACAGCGGGCCTGAAGACCATGGGGCTCTGTTCGATTTCAACTTTGGCAGCGTGGCGCCCGGTGCTCAAGTGAAGTTCACGATCTTCTACGGCGCTGCCGCCAACCAGCAGGCAGCAATGACTGCGCTGGGCGCGGTGGGGGCTGAAGCGTATTCGCTTGGCAAGCCCAACCCGGCCGCCCCTGGAGCAGGCCCTGAGGATGGCGCGCCGAACACCTATATTTTTGCGTTTGCCGGTATTGGCGGTACACCCATCGCAGGCGGCGGTAGCGTGGCTGCTGTACCTGTGGGCGGCCCGATGATGCTGGTTTCGCTTTTCTTGGCGATGGGTGCGGCGGGAAGCAGCATGCTACGAAGGCGACAGCGATGACTGAGTGATCCACGCGCCTTCGCTGCGCATTGGCCATGCCGGCTACCATCCCAGACCTATGCGCAGCGGCAGGTAAACCGCCATGCCGACCGCGATCGCACCCACCAGCGCAAAGCTCCAGTGCCGGCGCCAGAAGTAGAATGCCGCCGCGGCCAGCCCGCCCCAGGTGCGCGCGTCGGCCAGCAGGTTGGCGATCACGCCGTCGGTCAGCACCAGGTCGGGTGCGATCACCGCGGCCAGTGCGGCGATGGGCGCGTACTGCAGGCCGCGCTGCGCCCAGCTGGGCAGGCGCCATTCGCGTTCGCTGATGAAGAAGAAGCAGCGCGTGAGGACGGTGATGACCGTCATGCCGACGATCACCAGCAGCGTCCAGCCGTCGGTTTCACGCATGGCCGCCTCCGTGCGGTTTGCGCAGGCGCGGCTCGATGGCCAGGCTGAGCGCCACCGCCACCACGATGGCGGCGACGATGTTCAGCCGGTAGGGCAGCCCGAACAGCGCCACGGCCGCGGCGGCGGCGATCAGCGCCGACAGCGCGCGCATCTGCGTGGTGGCCAGCGAGCAGGTGACGGCCAGCAGCGCCAGCGTGCCGGCAAACTCCAGCCCCCAGCGCTCGGGCAGCGCCGCGCCCAGAAAGATGCCGGCAAAGCCGAAGGTCTGCCAGAACACCCAGTTGCACACGTTGCCGCCCCACAGGTACGACATCTGCGCGCGGCGCTGGCGCTCGGTCTCGGCCGGCTTGGGAAAGCGCCGGGTGTACAGCACATAAGTCACGTCGCCCGTGAAGTAACCGAGCCAAAGCCGGCGACTTCGCGGCAGAAACATGAAGTAGTCGCGCAGATGCAGGCTGAAGACGACGAATCGCAGGTTGACGCAGAAGGCTGTGGCCAGGATGACCCACAGCGGCGCCCCGGCCGCGATGAGCGGAATGGCCGCCAGCTGCGCACTGCCGGCGAACACCAGCAACGACATCAGCACCGCCTCGGTCAGACTCATGCCGCTCTTGACCATGGCCACACCGGTCATGAACGACCAGGCCGTGAGGCCGACGGAAATGCCCGACATCTCTCGCGCGCCGACCCAGAACAGCGGGTGGCGCGCGGTGTGCGCGAAGGATTCGATGCGGCCCGCCACCCAGTTGCCGAGCCGGCCATGGGGCGTGAGTTCGTCCCGCGGCTCGGGTGGCAGCGGCATGTTCATGGGGCGGGGCTTTCGTCAGCTTCGACGCCGAAGCGCTGGTCGGGCTGCAGCGCGTGGCCGCGCAGGAACTCGCGCACCGGCAGGCGCTTGCCGCCGGGGCGTTGCAGCTCGGTCAGGCGCAGCGTGCCTTCGCCGCAGGCCACGTCGATGCCTTCGTCGTTGACCTGCAAAATCTGGCCTGGGCGCCCGTCCGACGGGCGCTGGCAGCTCTCGATTTCAGAGCGCCAGATCTTGATGATGTCCGCGCCCAGCGCGCTGCTGGCACCCGGAAACGGGTCGAACGCGCGGATGCGCCGCTCGATCACCGCTGCGGGCTGGCGCCAGTCGATGGCGGCCTCGTGCTTCTCGATCTTGTGTGCGTAGGTGATGCCCTCGGCCGGCTGCGACGTGCGCGCCAGGCCGCCGCAGGCCGCCAGTTCCAGCGCCTCGACGATCATCCGGCCCCCCAGCGCGGCCAGCTCGTCGTGCAGCGTGGCGGTGGTGGCGCGCGGGCCGATGGGCAGGCGTTCGATCAGCAGCATGTCGCCGGTGTCCAGCCCGGCGTCCATCTGCATGATGGTGACGCCGGTCTCGGCGTCGCCGGCCTCGATGGCGCGATGGATGGGCGCCGCGCCGCGCCAGCGCGGCAGCAAGCTGGCGTGGATGTTCAGGCAACCCAGCCGCGGCCAATCCAGCACCCATTGCGGCAGGATCAGGCCGTAGGCGGCCACCACCAGCACGTCGGGCGCGGCGGCCTGCAGCGCCGTGCGGGCCGCCTCGGCGTCGTCCGGGTACTTGCCGTCCAGCCGCAGGCTGCGCGGCTGCGCCACGGCCATGCCCTGCGCCTGCGCGAACTGCTTGACGGGCGAGGCCTGCAGCTTCATGCCGCGGCCGGCGGGGCGGTCGGGCTGGGTCAGCACCAGCGGGATGGTGAAGCCGGCCGCGTGCAGCCGCTCCAAGGCGACACGGGCGAATTCGGGCGTGCCGGCGAAGGCGACTCTGATACTCATGATTTGATAGCTGCTCGCGCTTTCCAGACAAGCGCTGGAGGCCGATTTGGCTTGAATTCTTAACGCGGATCGGGTGGATCGGGCAGGTCCTCGTCGCCGTTCGACCAGCCGCGCACCACGCCCGCGCGGTCGATGTCGATGTACAGCAGGCGCCAGATCGGACCGTCCAGGTAGCGCCACACCCACACGTCGCCCTCGAAGTTGTGCACGCCCATGGTGCGCGCAGGCGGGCCGTATTCGCGCAGCACGTCAGCGCGCGTCCACACATTCGGCTGGATGCGCTGGCCGAACAGGGCCTCGCTCAGCGCCTGCTCGACACGCGCCACGCGGCCCTGGGCGTCCAGGTCGACGTTGTAGACGCGCTGGCCGGCGGGCTGGTAGGTGTATTGCAGGCGCTCGCCGGCGTTGGCGCTGGCCGGGTATTGGGCCGTGGGGCGGCCCAGTTGCTGCACCACGGCGGCGGCCGGCGTGCCGGGCGCCACGCTGTCGGGGTTGGTGAAGAGCGCGCAGCCACCGAGCAACACCAGCGCCAGCGCGGCGCCGATGAAGCCGGCGCGCCGCCCGGCGCTCATGCGGGCTCCTTGGCCCTGTCCGCCTTCTCCTGCCGCTCGGCCTTGAGCAGCTTGGTCTTGATGCGGCCCTGCTTGAGCGGCGACAGGTATTCGACGAACACCTTGCCCATCAGGTGGTCCATCTCGTGCTGGATGCACACGGCCAGCAGGCCGTCGGCCTCGATCTCGCGCGCCTGACCTTGCTCGTCCAGCGCGCGCACCTTCACCCGCTCGGCGCGCTCCACGCCGTCGTAGATGCCGGGCACCGACAGGCAGCCCTCGTCGCCCTTCACGCGCTCGTCGCTGGTCCACACCAACTCGGGGTTGATCAGCACCAGGCGCTGGTCGCGCTCTTCCGAGACGTCGATGACGATCAGGCGCTGGTGCACATCCACCTGCGTGGCCGCCAGGCCGATGCCCTTGGCGTCGTACATGGTCTCGAACATGTCGTCGATGAGCGCGCGCAGGCGGTCGTCGATCACGGACACGGGCTGCGCGACCTTGTGCAGGCGCGGATCGGGGTAGCGGAGAATGGAGAGCAGGGCCATGGGAGCGAAGACAGCAGATGTGGCTATTTTCGCTACTTTTCGTGTTTCGCGCTGTCGGCTAGGGGCGATTCCGTTGCCGGATCAAGGGCTTGAATGCAGAATGTCCAGTGCTTTGTCAAGTCAGCAGCCGCTCACAGCAAAACAATGAAACATTCTTTTCCTGGCGCCACGCGCGCCCTGGTCGCGCCGCTGAGCCTGCTGGCGGCGGCCCTGTTGGCCGCGCAGCCGGTGGCAGCGCAATCCGCCGCCAACCGCCCCGTGACGCCCACGCAACGCGCCACCGCACAGCAGGTGGCCGCGCAGGGCGTGCCGCTGTCGGCACTGGCGCCCAACGCCCCTGAGGAATACACCGTGCGCCGCGGCGACACGCTGTGGCGCATCTCCGGCATGTTCCTGAAGTCGCCCTGGCGCTGGCCCGAGCTGTGGGGCATGAACCTGAAGGACATCCGCAACCCGCACCTGATCTACCCCGGCCAGCAGCTGTACCTGGAGCGCGTGGGCGACCGCGCCTTCCTGCGCGCGCGCCGCGGGGTCGACGGCCAGCCGGGCGCCACCATCCGGGTGTCGCCGCGCAACCGCATCGAGGCGCTGGACGCCAACCCGCTGCCCACGCTGCAGCCGCACCTGATCGAGCCCTTCCTGACCGAGCCGCTGGTGGTGGATGACGACACCTTCCAGCGCGCGCCGCGCATCGTGGCGCTGGCCGAGCAGAGCCGCGTGCTGGTGGCCAAGGGTGATCGCGCCTACGTGCGCGGCCCGGTGGATGCGCCGCTGCTGAAGGCGCCGGGCCTGCCGACCGACTTCCGCGTGTTCCGCACCGCCACGCCGCTGAAGGACCCGGTGACGGGCGAGATCCTGGGCTACGAAGGCCAGTACGTCGGCCAGGCCTGGCTGGCGCGCGGCGAGAGCGAGACCGAGGAAGAACTCACCAAGACCCCGAGCCGCCACGCGCCCGCCGCGCAGCCGGCCAGCGGCGATGCCGAGATCGAGCCGCCCAAGGCCGACGCCAGCCTGCCCCGGCTGATGCCGGTGCCGGCCACCATCGACGTGGTCAGCAGCAAAGAAGAGATGAAGGCCGGCGACCGCCTGCTGCCCGAGCCGCCGCGCGAATACCGCAGCTACGTGCCGCACGCGCCCGATCTGCCGGTGGAAGCGCGCGTGGTGCTGGTGCACGGCAATTCGGTGCGCTACGCCGGCCAGAACCAGATCGTGGTCATCAACAAGGGCCTGCGCGACGGCATCGAGCACGGCCACGTGCTGTCGGTGCTGACCACCGGCCCGCGCCTGGTCGACAAGACCGACAAGGCGCGCTCGGTGATCCAGCTGCCGGACGAGCACAACGGCGTGGCCATGGTGTTCCGCATGTTCGAGCGCGTGTCGTACGCGCTGGTCATGGAAAGCGCCACGCCCATCCAGGTGGGCGACAAGCTGGTCAACCCGAACTGAGGCCGCGGCCCCGCCGGCCGTGGCAGCGCAGCGCATGAACCGCGCCGAACTCGAAGCCTGGCTGCGCCTGACTTTGAGCCCGGGCGTCGGCAACGACGCCGCGCGGCGCCTGCTGGCGGCCTTCGGCCTGCCGCAGGCCATCTTCGAGCAACCCGCCACCGCCCTGCGCCAGTTGCTCACACCGGCGCAGGCCAGCGCGCTGCAGCAGGTGCCCGAGGCGCTGGCCGCGCAACTGCAGGCCACGCTGGACTGGCTGGGCGCCGCCGAGGACGGCATCCCGCGCCGCGTCGTCACGCTGGGCGATGCGGCCTACCCCGCCAGCCTGCTGGCCACCGAAGACCCACCGTGCGTGCTGTACGTGCTGGGGGACCTGGGTGAAAAAAATGATGGATTGAATCAGCCTTCAGCGCCCAACCCACGGGCGCCAGCAGCTATTGATAGTGAAGCAATCAACTGGCCCCGGCGCGTTATCGCCATCGTCGGCAGCCGCAACCCCACGCCGCAGGGCGCGCAGAACGCGCGGCAGTTCGCGCGCGCCTTCGCTGGTGGGGGCATCACCGTGGTGTCGGGGCTGGCCCTGGGCGTGGACGGCGCCGCGCACGAAGGCGCGCTGGAGGGCGCGCCCGCCGGCGGCATCGCCACCATCGCCGTCATCGGCACCGGCATCGACCGCGTCTATCCGCGCCAGCACCGCGAGCTGGCGCACCGCATCGCCCGCCAGGGCCTGATCGTCAGCGAATACCCGCTGGGCACGCCGCCGCTGGCCGGCAACTTCCCCAAACGCAACCGGCTGATCGCCGGGCTGTCGCAGGGCACGCTGGTGGTCGAGGCGGCGCTGCAATCCGGCTCGCTCATCACCGCGCGGCTGGCCGTGGAGCAGGGCAAGGAGGTGTTCGCCATTCCCGGCTCCATCCACAGCCCGCAGTCGCGCGGCTGCCACGCGCTGATCCGCCAGGGCGCCAAGCTGGTGGAGACCGCGCAGGACGTGCTGGAGGAACTGTGCTGGCCCGGTGCCGTCGCGCTCGCCGCGCCGCCGTCGGCCGCGCCCGCGGCGCCCGCCCCCGACCCCGATGGCCTGCTGGCCGCCCTGGGCGCCGACCCGGTGAGCCTGGACGCCCTGCAGGCCCGCACCGGCCTCGACACGCCCACCCTGCAGGCGCGCCTGCTGGAGCTGGAACTCGACGGCCTGGTGGGGCGCCTGCCCGGCGGCCTGTTCCAGCGCCTCGGGCAGGCCTGAGCGAGGCCCCAGCGCCGGGCGCGCAACCACTTCCGATGGCGGAGCGCGGCGCCGCAGCCATGCGCTATATTGGCCGCATGTATGAAGTGCTCGTGTACGTGTACGAGAACTACGGCGGCGGTGGTCTGGACACCGACCGCGAGCAGTTGGGCCGCCGCCTGAGCAGCGCCGGCTTCGGGCGCGATGACATCGTGCAGGCGCTGCACTGGCTCGACGGGCTCGACTGCGCGGCCGACGGCATCTGCTTGCCGCCGCAGGACGAATCAGCCTCTGCCGTGCCCGCCCTGCCCAGCTGGCCCGCCTCGGCCGGCAGCCTGCGCGTGTACACGCCGCAGGAAATGGACCAACTGGGCCCGCACGGCATCGCCTGCCTGCGCTTTCTTGAAGACGCTGGCGCGCTGTCGGCCGAACTGCGCGAGGTGGTGATCGACCGCGCGCTCGCCGCCTCCGAATCACCCCTGGGCCTGGACGACCTGAAGATCATCGTCATGATGGTCTACTGGCGCGTGAACATGACGCCCGACATGCTGGTGATCGACGAGTTGTGCGACGACACGCGGCACCGGCTGCCGCATTGAGCAAGCGCGCCCCGGCCGGTCAGTGCAGCAGGCGATCCGGCTCGACGTTGAGCTTGGTGAGGGCCTCGCGCGTGGCGCGGATGGTCAGGGCCTCGTCCTCCACCGGCACCAGCAGGCCCGCCTGCAGGTAGGACGCCAGGCGGCGCGTCTGCACCAGGTAGTTGCGGTTCGCCCCGGCCGAGAACAGGTGCAGTTGCCCGCGCCGGCTGCGCCACACGTACTGCACCTGGACCACGTCGCCCAGGTAATCGAGCGCGAACCACACACCCAATTCCAGTTCGTGCGCCCAGTGCAGCATGCCCTCGCTGGGCTGCGAGCCGCCGGTGGCGATCACCTCCAGCGCGTCGCCCTCGACGCCGAACATCAGCTCGATCATGCCGGGATCGAGCAGCACATCGCCCTCGGGGTCGTCGGTGACCACATCCTCCAGCCCGGCCAGGCTGTGCGACAGCTCGGCCAGCTTGGAGGGCGACATGCCCTCGCCGCGCGACACGAAGGCCTGCATCACCGCGTCGTTGACCAGCTTGATGTGCCCGTCCTGCTCGTCCGTGTCCATGGCCAGGGTGCCCATGCCGTCGCGCAGCGTGTGCAGCAGGCCGGAGAGCTGCTGCACCACGCGGCTGCGCTCGGCGCGGTCCATCTTCGGGCTGACGGACCACAGCAGGTCGGCCGCGGCCTGCTTGTAGCGCAGCGTTTCTTCGGCCTGCGGGCCGCGCCGCACGGCGGCCATGGCCAGCACTTCGGACCAGATGCGGAACAGGAACTCGCGCACATCGTCCGGCACCGGCACCGACGCCAGCATGCGCCGCAGCTCGATGGTGTACTGTATCGCCAGGGCTTCCTTTTGCTCGACCTGCTGCGCCAGCGTGGCCGCCTGCTGAGCGCTGCCGCCCTCGGTGAGCGAGCGGCCGAGGAACTTCTTGAATTCGTCCAGCACCAGCTGATAGACGCGCCGGCCGGTTTCAGGGTACTGCTCGACCACCTGCACGATGCGCTTGATCTCGCGCTCCAGCCGGCTGCCGGTGATGGTGGTGGCATCGAAACCGAGCGCGCACGCGCCCATGCGGTCGATGAGCTGCCGCGCCGGATGCTGCACCGAGGCAAAGAAGTCCGGCTCGGCCAGTGCCAACCGCAACACCGGAATCTGCAGGCGGGCGAACCACACGCGGATGGCCGCCGGAATCCGCTCTTCGGCCAGGATGGCCTGGAACATCAGCGCCACGATCTCGATGATCGCCTTCTCGCTGGGTTTGTCGGCTTTTTCCTTCAGCTCGGCCGCACGCTGGCGCAGGCGGGTGGCCACCACCTCGACGTTGGCCATGGGCAGCGTCCGGGTGACGGCGCCGCCGCGCGAATCCATCAGCTCGGTGACGGCGAACGGCGTGGCCGGCTCAGCCAGCGCCTGGGCCAGTTGTGGCGACGGCGGGCCCGCCGGCACGCCCGACTCGAAATCCGCCACGCGATCCGTCAGCAGGCGCCTCAGCTGCCCCAGCACGCCCTGCGCGCGCTGGCGCACCCGCGTCATGGGCGTGGCGGCGGTCAGCATGCGGGTTTCCTGCTCGGCCCGGGCCAGCGCCGAGGGCCGCACATCGGGCACGCCCGAAAAACCCGTTCCCCCCATTGGCGCCGTCATCGGCGCGGTCATTGGCGCGTCGAGGCGCGTGGCGGGCGCAGCGCGGGTGCCACCGCCCTGCCAGCCTGTGCCGGGGCCACGTGCCGATGGTTGCGGTGATCCGCCCCAGGCCGATGGCCGCTGCCCGGCTCCGCCGGAGGCCCCCGCGCCCGCGCCACTGCCCCCCGCCTCGCCGTCGGCACGCCGCACCAGCGACTTGAGGTCGATCTCGGCCATCACGCCCTGCTGCACCAGCCACTCGTTGGCCTGGCGGAAGGCCTCGGGCAATCGGCGCGCCAGCCCCGCCTGCGCCGCCGGATGCACCAGCGCCCACATGGGCCGGGTCAGGCCGCAGTCGGTCCAGGCCTTGACCATGATCTGCGCCAGGGTTTCAGGCTTGAACACGTCGTCGGCCGGCAGGTCCGAGCGGCGCTCCAGAAACTGCATGCGCAGGCGCAGGTTGTTGAATTCGGCGCCCGCCGCTTCCGCCACGCCCGCAGCCAGGCGCGAGGCCGCGATCTTGCGTTCCACCAGTTCATCGTCGACCAGGCTCAATCCGGCCATGTCGGTATTGCCGGTCTTGCTGCCCATGCGGATGAGCGCCTCGCGCCACTCCCTGCGCACCGTTGCCACCCAGTGCTGCCGTTCGGCCCGGAAGAGCGCGGCCGCCTCCATCGCCAGCTGAATCTCGGCCACCGAGCGGCCAGCCCCACCGCCCTGCGCCAGCTGGCTCAGGTGATTCTGCATCAGCCCCATCAGTTCGATGATCGACGCATCCAGCGTGTTCACGAACTGCTCGCGCACCTGGCGGGCAATTCGATACTGGAGGACAGCCTGGGAAGATGTGGCCATGGCGCGGAGCGTAACGGAATGCGACGGCAGTATCGCATGACGAACTGCCGGCGCTCGGGGCGCGCGTGACTTACACCACAGCGCCCGAATTCGGATCGTTCGCGTCGCCTTCCTTGCGCCCGCCCTTGACCAGATCCTCGCGCTTGATGCCCAGCCACATGGCGATAGCGGCGGCCACGAACACCGAGGAATAGATGCCGAACAGGATGCCGATGGTCAGTGCCACCGAGAAGTAGTGCAGCGTCTCGCCGCCGAACAGCAGCATCGACAGCACCATGATCTGCGTCGAGCCGTGGGTGATGATGGTGCGGCTGATGTTGGCGGTAATGGAGTTGTTGATGATCTCCACCGTGCTCATCTTGCGGTAGCGGCGGAAGTTCTCGCGGATGCGGTCGAAGATCACCACCGATTCGTTCACCGAATAGCCCAGCACCGCCAGGATGGCCGCCAGCACCGAGAGCGAGAACTCCCACTGGAACAGGGCGAAGAAGCCCAGGATGATGATCACATCGTGCAGGTTGGCGATGATGCCGGCCACCGCGTACTTCCACTCGAAGCGCATCGACAGGTAGATCATGATGCCGATGACCACGAAGGCCAGCGCCTTCAGGCCGTCGGCCGCCAGCTCCTGCCCCACCTGGGGCCCCACGAACTCGGTGCGCCGCAACTCGACGTCGGGCGAGGCCGCCTTCAGCGCCTGCAGCACCTGCTCGCTCTGCTGCGCCGAGGTCTTGCCCTGCTGCACCGGCAGGCGGATCAGCACGTCGCGCGAGGTGCCGAAGTTCTGCACCTGGGCTTCGCCGAAGCCGAGCGAGCCGACGGTGCTGCGCACCTGGGCCAGGTCGGCGGTCTGGCTGTAGCTGACCTCCATCACCGTGCCGCCGGTGAATTCCACCGACAGGTGCAGGCCGCGCGTGATGAGGAAGAACACCGCCAGCACGAAAGTGGCGATCGATATGACGTTGAAGATCAACGCATACCGCATGAACGGGATGTCCCGTCCGATCTTGAAAAACTCCATCTGACTTTCCTAAGCTTCTGCTGGAGTTTTCAGTGAAGGCTCACATGGGCGCAAAGCGCATGTGATGCCGAAGCTAAAAATTCCATGGTCTTGCTTTCCCTGCGCTCAGCCGGCCGCGCCGCTGCCGTCGGCCAGTTTCTTGTCGTGTTCGGGCCGCCACACGGTGCCGATCGACACCGTCTTCAGCTTCTTCTGGCGGCCATACCACCAGTTGACCAGCCCGCGCGAGAAGAACACCGCCGAGAACATCGAGGTCAGGATGCCGATGCAGTGCACCACCGCGAAGCCGCGCACCGGGCCGGAGCCGAAGGCCAGCAGCGCCAGGCCCGCGATCAGCGAGGTGACGTTGGAATCCAGGATCGTCGTCCAGGCGCGGTCGTAACCCGAGTGGATGGCCGCCTGCGGCGAGGCGCCGCCGCGCAGTTCCTCGCGGATGCGTTCGTTGATCAGCACGTTGGCGTCGATGGCCATGCCCAGCGTCAGCGCCACGGCGGCGATGCCTGGCAGCGTCAGCGTGGCCTGCAGCATCGACAGGATGGCCACCAGCAGCAGCAGGTTGAAGGTCAGCGCGATCGACGAGAAGACGCCGAACAGGTGGTAGTAGACGATCATGAACAGCACGATCACCACGAAGCCCCAGGTCACGCTCTTGAAACCCTTGGCGATGTTGTCGGCGCCCAGGCTGGGGCCGATGGTGCGCTCCTCGATGATCTCCATCGGCGCCGCCAGCGAGCCGGCGCGCAGCAGCAGCGCCAGGTCGTTGGCTTCCACCGTGGTCATCGAGCCGGAGATCTGGAAGCGCGTGCCCAGTTCGGCCTGGATCACCGGCGCCGTCAGTGCCTCGCCCTTGCCCTTCTCGAACAGGATGATGGCCATGCGCTTGCGCAGGTTCTCGCGGCTGACGTCGCGCATGATGCGGCCGCCCTTGGCGTCCACCGTCAGGTCGACCTTGGGCTGCTGCGTCTGCGAGTCGAAGCCGGGCTGTGCATCGGTCAGGCTGTCGCCGGTCAGGATGACCTGGCGCTTGACGATGACCGACGATCCGTCACGCAGCAGGAACTTCTCCGAACCGAAGGGCACGGGGCCGTTGCTCAGTTCGGCGGCACGGCCTTCGGTGCTTTCGTCCACCAGGCGCATCTCCAGCGTGGCCGTGCGGCCCAGGATGTCCTTGGCCTTGGCGGTGTCCTGCACGCCGGGCAGTTGCACCACCACGCGGTCGGCGCCCTGCTGCTGGATCACCGGCTCGGCCACGCCCAGTTCGTTCACGCGGTTGTGCAGCGTGGTGATGTTCTGCTTGACCGCGTCGTTCTGCACCGCCTGCAGCGCCTGCGGCTTGAAGGTGGCGACCAGGCGCGGCTCGCCGCCGGAGCTTTCGGCCAGTTGCAGGTCGGGCTGGCTGTCGGTGATGGCGCGGCGCGCGGCCTCCAGCGTGGCGGCGTCGCGGGCGCGGATCTCGATCGAATTGCCCTCGCGGCTGACGCCGCCATGACGCACGTCCTTCTCGCGCAGGGTCAGGCGGATGTCGCTGGCCAGCGTGTCCAGCCGCTTGGTGATGGCCGCGCGCATGTCGACCTGCAGCATGAAGTGCACGCCGCCGCGCAGGTCGAGGCCCAGGTACATGGGCTTGGCGTTCAGCGCCGCCAGCCAGGCGGGCGAGCGCGGCACCAGGTTCAGCGCCACGATGTGCGAGGGGTCGGCGGGGTCGGGGTTCAGGGCGCGCTCGATGGCGTCCTTGGCCTTGAGCTGGTTGTCGGTGGTGTCGAAGCGCGCCCACACCGAGTTGCCCTCCAGCGTCAGCCGGGTGGGCGCCAGGCTGGCGGTCTTCAGCGCTGTCTCGACCCGCGACAGGGTGCCGTCATCGACGCGCACCGTCACCTTGCCGGCCGACACCTGCACCGCCGGCGCCTCGCCGAAGAAGTTGGGCAGCGTGTAGATCACCCCCACCAGCAGCGTGATGAGGATGATGATGTATTTCCAGAAGGGGTATCGGTTCATGAAGAGGGGTCGGTAGCGGGCCGGCGAGAGCGGCCCTGGGCTGGCTGCCGCGCGCTGGCGGGCCGCGGCGGTGCGATTCGCCGCTTACTTGATGGTTCCCTTGGGCAGCACCTGCACCACGGCGCTGCGCTGCATCTGCACCTCGACGCCGTTGGCGATCTGCAGGCCGATGTGGCTGTCGGTGAGCGTGCTCACCTTGCCCAGCAGGCCGCCGGCGGTGACCACTTCGTCGCCCTTGGCCAGGGCGTCGATCATGGCGCGGTGCTCCTTCTGTTTCTTCATCTGCGGGCGGATCATGATGAAGTACAGCACCACGAACATCAGCACCAGGGGCAGCATGCTCATGAGCGAGGAGCCCATGTCGCCGCCGGATGCGGCGGCCGGGGCGGTCTGGGCGAAGGCGTTGGAGATGAACACAGGCAGACTCCGATGGCGGAAAAGGGTGTGAAAGGACAGAGAGCACGGGCCGCGCGGCGGCGCTGCATGCGCGCGGTGGCGGCCCGGCTGGCAACCGGCCATTTTAAGCGGCACCCGTCCGCGCCATGGCCAGTCAAGCCATGGCGAAGGGTATTCTTTTATTTTGATAGCTGCTTGCGCCTGATAGACAAGGATTTCAGCATCAATTGATGCTGAAATCCTTTACTGGCGGGCGCAAGCAGCTACTCTTTTTGAAGCCGCCCCCAGCCCCGCTTCAGGCCACCTGCCGTGCTGCCTGCGGATCGCGGTACTGCGCCATCAGCTCGGCCCAGCGGGTGCGGGCGGCCTTCAGGTTGCGCTCCTTCACGTGGCCGTAGCCCTTGATCTGCTCGGGGATGCGGGCGATTTCCACCGCCGTGGCGTGGTTCTCGCTGTTCAGGCCCTGCAGCACCTCCTCGATGCTGGCGCGGTACTGCTGGATCAGCGCGCGTTCGGTCTGGCGCTCTTCGGTCTTGCCGAAGATGTCCAGCGCACCGCCGCGCAGGCCTTTCAGTTTGGCCAGCAGCTTGAAGTTGCGCAGCATCGACGGGCCGTACTTCTTCTTCAGCAGCTCGCCCTTGTCGTTGCGTTCGGCCGTCATGGGCGGGGCCAGGTGATAGTTGATCCGGTAATCGCCCTCGAACATGTCGGCAATGCGCTGCTGGAACGCCGGGTCGCTGTGCAGGCGCGCCACTTCGTACTCGTCCTTGTACGCCATCAGCTTGAACAGGTAGCGCGCCACGGCCTCGCTCAACGTGGTCTTGCCGCCCAGCCGGCTTTCGGCCTGCTGCACCTGCGCCACGAAGTCGCGGTACTGGTCGGCGTAGGCCGCGTCCTGGTAGCCGGTGAGGAACTCCACCCGCCGCGCGATGATGGATTCGAGCGTTTCGCGCTTCTTGAACTCGATCACCTGCGCGCCGCCGGCCGTGCCCGTCAGCAGCTTCTCGACGCGCGAGAAGTCGTGCGCGGCCTGGCGGCCCCACTCGAAGGCGGCCTTGTTGTTCTCGACCTGCACGTTGTTCAGCTCCATGGCGCGCAGCAGCGATTCGCGGCGCAGCGGCACCCAGCCCTTCTGCCAAGCGTAGCCCAGGATCATCGGGTTGACGTAGAGGGTGTCGCCCAGCAGCTGGCTGGCCACGGCATCGGCGTCGAAGCGCGACAGGCCGGTGGGGCCCACGGCGCGGGCGATGTCGGCGGCGCAGCGCTCCGACGGGTTCTGCCAGGCCCCGTCTTTCACGAACGCCGCCGTCGGCGTGCCGTGCGAGTTCAGCGCCACGTGCGTGCGGCCTTCGCGCATGCGCAGCATGGTTTCCTTGTTGGCGGCCACGATCGGGTCGCACCCCAGGATCAGGTCGGCCGCCGCCATGCCCACGCGCGTGGTGCGGATGTCGTCCTGCGACTCGCCGATCAGCACGTGACTCCAAGTGGCGCCGCCCTTCTGCGCCAGGCCGGCCGCGTCCTGCGTGACGATGCCCTTGCCTTCCATGTGCGCCGCCATGCCCAGCAGCTGGCCGATGGTGATGACCCCGGTGCCGCCCACGCCCGCCACCACGATGCCCCAGGCCCCGCCCGGCGCGGGCTGCTGCTGCACCGGCTCGGGCAGCGTGCCCAGCTCGTGCGGCGACACGCTGGCCTTGGCCTTGGCTTTCTTCTTCAGCTGGCCGCCCTCGACGGTGATGAAGCTGGGGCAGAAGCCCTTCAGGCAGCTGGTGTCCTTGTTGCAGGTGCTCTGGTTGATGGTGCGCTTGCGGCCGAACTCGGTCTCCAGCGGCTCCACGCTCAGGCAGTTGCTCTGCACGCTGCAGTCGCCGCAGCCTTCGCACACCGCCTCGTTGATGATCACGCGCACCGCCGGGTCGACCATGGTCCCGCGCTTGCGGCGGCGGCGCTTCTCGGTGGCGCAGGTCTGGTCGTAGATGATGACCGTGGTGCCCGGAATCTCGCGGAACTCGCGCTGCACGGCGTCCAGCTTGTCGCGGTGCTGGATCTCGATACCACTGGGCAGTCCTTTCGCTTCGGCGCCCTGGTATTTCTCGGGTTCGTCGGTGACGATGGTGATCTTGGCGGCCCCTTCGGCGCGCATGTTCTGCGCGATCTGGATCACCGACAGCCCCTCGGGCCGCTCGCCGATCTGCTGGCCGCCGGTCATGGCCACGGCGTCGTTGTAGAGGNNGGCACGCCCTCGCCGCCCATCTGCGTGAAGCCCACCGTGGCGCGGTCCATCCAGATGCTCATGAAATGGCAGCCGATGCCGGCCATGGCGCGCGAGCCCTCGGGCACGCGGGTGCTGGTGTTGTGCGGGCAGCCGGAGCAGAACCAGGGCATGCGGTCGGCGCCGCTGCCGCCGATCTCCAGCGCCTGCATGCCGCGCTCGGCGGCGTCCAGCACGGCCAGCTGGCGGTCGATGCGCGCCGTCATGTCGGCGTCCAGGCCCAGCTTCTTCAGGCGCTCGGCGATGGCGCGGGCGATGAGGGCCGGCGTCAGGTCGGCGGTGGCGCGCAGCAGCGTGTTGGCCGTGGGGTTGCCGCGCGACCATTCGCCGCCCGACAGGCTGCCGTCCGGGCCTTCGTGGTACTTGCCCAGCACGTTGGGGCGCACGTCGGCGCGCCAGTTGTACAGCTCTTCCTTGATCTGGTATTCGATCACCTGGCGCTTCTCTTCCACCACCAGGATTTCCTTCAGCCCGGTGGCGAAGTCGCGCGTGATCTGCGCCTCCAGCGGCCACACCACGTTCACCTTGTGCAGGCGGATGCCCAGCTGGCGGCAGGTGGCGTCGTCCAGGCCCAGGTCGATCAGGGCCTGGCGCGTGTCGTTGTAGGCCTTGCCGCTGGCGATGATGCCGAAGCGGTCGTGCGGCGTGGCGATGACGTTGTAGTTCAGCCGGTTGGCGCGCACGTAGGCCAGCGCGGCGTACCACTTCCAGTTGAACAGGCGCTCTTCCTGCGGCAGCGCGGCATCGGGCCAGCGGATGTGCACGCCGCCGGGCGGCATCTCGAAATCGGTCGGCAGCGCGATCTGCACGCGCTCAGGGTCGATCATCGCCGTGGCGCTGGATTCGACGATCTCCTGGATCGTCTTCATGCTCGTCCACACGCCGGCATAGCGGCTCATGGCGAAGGCGTGCACGCCCAGGTCCAGGATTTCCTGCACCGTGGAAGGGAAGAACACCGGCAGGCCGCAGGCCTTGAAGATGTGGTCGCTCTGGTGCGCGGCCGTCGAACTCTTGGCCACGTGGTCGTCGCCGGCCACGGCAATCACGCCGCCCCAGGGCGTGGTGCCCGCCATGTTGGCGTGCTTGAACACGTCGGAGCAGCGGTCCACGCCCGGCCCCTTGCCATACCAGATGCCGAACACGCCGTCGAACTTGTTGGTGCCCGCGGGTGCAAAGCCCAGCTGCTGCGTGCCCCAGATGGCGGTGGCCGCCAGCTCCTCGTTCACGCCGGGCTGGAACACGATGTGCTGCGACTCGAGGTGCTTGCGCGCGCCCCACAGCGCCTGGTCGTAGCCGCCCAGCGGCGAGCCGCGGTAGCCGCTGATGAAGCCGGCCGTGTTCTTGCCCACCAGCGCATCGCGCTGGCGCTGCAGCATGGGCAGCTTGACCAGCGCCTGGATGCCGCTCATGAAGGCGCGGCCGTAATCCAGGCTGTACTTGTCGTCCAGGGTCACCGTTTCCAGTGCCTTGCGGATGTGATCGGGCAGGGGGGCGTTCATGTGCTTGTCTCCTTGGTGGGCCGCCGCTTCGTGGGCAGCGGGGTGTGGCGCGCCGTGTGGGCAGGCCTGTCCGTCATTTGAAAGCAAAGTGTATGCCGCCTGTGACGATAAGTGTTTTCTTTGCGCTCCCTTTTCAAGCACAGAAAAGAAAGATTCTTTCTAGAATTGGCCCACTATGGAAACGTTGGATGCCTACGACCTCGCCATCCTGCAACATCTGCAAGAAGACGGCCGCCTGACCAACACCGAGCTGGCGCAGCGCGTGGGCCTGTCGGCCGCGCCGTGCTGGCGCCGCGTGCGTGCGCTGGAGCAGGCCGGCTTCATCCGCGGCTATCGCGCCGAGATCGACCGCCACAAGATCGGCCTGGGCGTGCTGGCCTTCGTGCGACTGGATGCGGCGCAGATCGGCGCCGCATCCATGCGCGGGCTGGAGCAGGCGATCCGCGAGCGGCCCGAAATCATCAGCTGCCACTACATCAGCGGCACCGGCACCTTCGAGCTGCAGGTGGTGGCGGCCGACCTGGAGCAGTTCAGCCGCTTCGCGCGCGAGGTGCTGCTGCACCTGCCGAACGTGAAGGACATGCACACCAGCTTCTCGCTGGGCGAGGTGAAGGCCGGGGGCGCGCTGCCCCTGGCGCAGCTGAAGCCGCCGCAGCGCGCCTGCTGACCGCCGTCACGGCAGTGTCACGACATTGCCACATTGGGACTGCACGATCCGGCCTTCCGCAAGGCTCGCCTCTTTCCACGAAAGTCCCACCTGTCATGAACACGACCCCTTCCGTTTCCGAGTACGACGACAACGAGATCGTCAACCATTCGTCCAACCCCCACATGGACACCATCCTGGCCGCGCGCCTGAGCCGCCGCGGCGCGCTCAAGGGCGGCATTGGCGCCACCACGGCCGCGCTGCTGGGTGGCGTGGGCCTGTCGGCCTGCGGCGGCAGCGACGACGACACCCCGGCACCGGCGCCCGCGCCAAAGCCCAAGTCGCTGAACTTCGCCGCTGTGGCCAAGACCAACGCCGACACCGTGAGCGTGCCGGCCGGCTACCAGGTCAGCATCCTGCACGCGCTGGGCGACCCGATGATGTTCGGCGACACCAGCTGGAGCGACGCCGGCACCGAGACCGCCGAGTCGTATGACCGCCGCATCGGCGACGGCCACGACGGCATGTACTACTTCGGCCTGAGCGACGACGGCAAGTTCGACGCCAACCGCTCCGACCGCGGCCTGCTGTGCGTGAACCACGAATACGTGGTGGCCCCCTACGGCCTGCACCCCGCTGGCTCCACCAAGGTGGGCGACCAGCGCCCCGCCGACGAGGTGGAAAAGGAAATCCGCGCCCACGGCGTCAGCGTGGTCGAGGTCAAGCGCAAGTCCGGCAGCAACGACATGGAGATGGTGCGCGGCTCCAAGTACAACCGCCGCGTGACCAGCGCCACCGAGATGGACTTCGGCGGCCCGGCCGCCGGCAACGCCAAGCTGGTCAACAAGCTCTCGCCCGACGGCAAGCTGGCCTTCGGCATGAACAACAACTGCGCCAACGGCTACACGCCCTGGGGCACCTACCTGACCTGCGAGGAGAACTACCTCAACGTCATCGGCCGCGCCGCCGGCGACGACGAGCAGCGCAGCGCCAGCGAGATCGTGGCGCTCAAGCGCTACGGCCTGCCCGCCGGCCGCAAGAACCCCTACGGCTGGGACACGCCCGATGGCGAGCAGTACCAGCGCTGGAACAGCAAGGTCAGCGGCGCCAGCGCGGCCGAAGACCACCGCAACAGCTTCAACACCTTCGGCTGGGTGGTCGAGATCGACCCCTTCCGCCCCGAGAGCAAGCCCGTCAAGCGCAGCGCGCTGGGCCGCTTCAACCACGAAGGCGCCTGGCCAGCCCCGGCCAAGGCGGGCGAGCCCATCGTCATCTACTCCGGCGACGACGCGCGCAACGAGTACGTGTTCAAGTTCGTGTCCGACGCCAAGTGGGACCCGAAGGACATCAACGGCGGCACCGCCATGGGCGCCAAGTACCTGGACAAGGGCAAGCTGTACGCCGCCAAGTTCAACGACGACGGCACCGGCCAGTGGCTGGAGCTGACGCACGGCAAGAACGGCATCGACGACAAGAACACGCTGTACCCGTTCGCCGACCAGGGCGACGTGGTGATGCACTGCCGCCTGGCCGCCGACTTCATGGGCGCCACCAAGATGGACCGCCCCGAGTGGGGTGGCGTGAACCCGTTGAACAACGAGGTTTACATGACCATGACCAACAACTCGCAGCGCGACGGCGAGAAGATGCCGCTGAACGCCGCCAACCCGCGCAAGGGCAACACCAACGGCCACATCATCCGCTGGAAGGAAAAAGGCGGCCAGGCCGGCACCAGCTTCGAGTGGGACGTGTACCTGTTCGGCGCGCGCGAGGACGGCAAGCAGAGCGAGAACCTGTCGGGCCTGACCGCGGTGAACGACTTCTCCAGCCCCGACGGCCTGTACTTCGACCAGCGCAACGGCCAGACCGACGGCCTGCTGTGGATCCAGACCGACGACGGCGCCTACACCGACGTGACCAACTGCATGATGCTGGCGGCCCTGCCCGGCCACGTGGGCGACGGCGGCAAGATCAAGACGCGCGAAGGTCAGGAAACCATCATGGGCGCCAAGCCCACCGATGCCAACGTGCGCCGCTTCCTGGTCGGCCCATTCGACTGCGAGATCACCGGCGTGGTGGTCACGCCCGACGGCAAGACGCTGTTCTTCAACGTGCAGCACCCGGGTGAGGACAAGGGCGACTTCACGACCAACACCTTCACCAGCCACTGGCCCGGCAACCAGGCGCCCGCCAGCGATGCGCTGCACCACGGCCACAAGCGCCCGCGCTCGGCCACCGTGGTGGTGACGCGCACCGACGGCGGCACCATCGGCATCTGACGATGGCGCACGGCGCTGCGTGATGTGCACAGCGCCCATGCGCACCCAAGGCCCGCCGCGTGCGGGCCTTTTCCTTGGCCGCGCCAGCGTCGTCCGGAGCTATAAAAACAGAAGCTGCATACGCTGATGCAGCAAGCGCTTCAGGCCTTTTCGCTTGATCCACCTGCACTGTAGGAGCGGCGGAAGCCGCGAACGGCTGGATGCACGATGGGACGCATTCGCGGCTTCCGCCGCTCCTACCGCACGCGCTGCCTGGTGCGGTGCGTTGTCACCGGCCTGCACGCCAAAAGCAGGTCATGAGGGCATAGACTCGCCAAGCACCATGGGAGTATCTGTCTCCATCGCTTGGCAGACGGGCTCTAGCGGATAGGTATGCAGGGAGTATCTGCCGAGAGGGGCATCCCTGGCAGAGCACTCCCCCATTCACCCAGACAACGCGCCGCTCAACCCGGCCCGTTGTCGCCATCGCCCACGCGGATGTTGGTCTGCACCGGCGCGTTGGGGTCGAACGGCGGCGCGGGGCGCGGGCCGGGGCGGGCGTGGGCGCGCACCGGGGTGGCGTCGTCGGGCGTGGCCGCGCGCTCGCAGTACACCGGCTCGGGGATGTTGGTGTAGTCCAGCCGCGCCAGCCGGCCCTGCACGCCCAGGCCGAACTGCGCGCGCACCGTGGGGTCGGCGTAGCGCAGCGCGCCGTCGCCCTCGCCATCGTGGTGGTCCGCCACGCGCTCCAGCACGGCATGGCCGCGCAGGCCTTCGAGCAGGGCCATGTCCTGGTACAGCCGGGCTTCGAAGCGCAGGTCGTTGGGGCACAGGTAGTTCAGGCGCGGGGCGTCCTGCAGCGCGGCGCAGGCGGACAGTAGGGCGGGCAGCGACAGAGCGAGCAGGCAGTTTTTTGCTATTGAAAAAGAAGCTGATGGCGCTTGCTGGGCGGGCGCCAACAGCCATTTCGGCTTGAATTGGAGCAGTGTGCCCACGCGCGGCGCCGGAGACTGGCGAACGGGCGCGGCCCTCACCCCCGCCCTCTCCCAGAGGGAGAGGGGGCAACACCGCCGTGCGCCAAACGGGCTCGATCCGGTGGCCAGGGCGCCCATGGCCGGGGTTCCCCTGGCCATCGGGTGCGCCCCCGGCGCGGGGGGTGGCGAAACAATGCGAAGCATGTGGAGCCTGGGGGAGAGCCTCATCTAGGCCACAGCACCCACAGGCGCAGCGGCTGCTTCATGCGGCCGGCGAACTCACCCGCCTCGGCCCCCCAGCCGGCAAAGTAGTCGGCCCGCACCGCGCCGACGATGGCGCTGCCGGTGTCCTGCGCCAGCACCAGCCGCTGCAGGTTGGCCACCGGCCCCTGCGAGGCCAGCCACACCGGCGTGCCGTACGGGATGCTCTGCGGGTCGACGGCGATCGAGCGGCCCGGCGTCAGCGCCACGCCCTGCGCGCCGCGCGGGCCGAACTGCGCGTCCAGCGGGCTCAAGGCCTCTTCGCGGAAGAACACCATGCGCGGGTTGCTCCACAGAAAGCCCTGCAGCACCTGCGGGTTGGCCGCCAGCGTGTTGCGGATGCCGGGCCAGGTGACATCGCCGCGCAGCAGGCCCTGGTCGATCAGCCACTTGCCGGGGCTGCGGTAGGGCTGGTCGTTGGTGGCGGCAAAGGCCAGGCGCACCAGGCGCTGGCTGCCGTCGGCCTCGGTCACGCGCACGCGGCCCGAGCCCTGGATCTGGAGGATCAGCGCCTCCACCGGGTCGGCCAGCCAGGCGATCTCGCTGCCGGCCAGCTGGGCGCGCGCCTCGGGCAGGGTTTCCATCTCCTGCCGCGTGTACCAGGGCTTGCGCTGCGCCAGCGTGGCGGGCGGGCGGTACAGCGGCGCGCCGAAGCCGGGGCGCGCGCTGCGCGAGGCCTCGTAGAACGGCTCGAAATAGCTGGTCAGCAGCCCCTCGGCGCCGGGCGCGGCCATGCCGCCCAGTGGCTCGACGCGGTAGGGCTGCAGGCGCGTCTTCATCCAGTTGCGCTGGTCCTCGGTGCTGGCCAGCGACAGGCGCCGCACCTCGCTGCACAGGCGGCCGAAGGTGGGGCCGGGGCGCTCGCAGCTCTTGATCCAGGCGTTCCAGGCGTCGGTGGTGTTGTCCTGATCGAAGCCGGGCAGATCGGACCAGCGCACCGGCACCCAGCGGCTGCGCGCGCGCTCGATGGCCGGGCCGATGGGCGCCGTATCGGCCACCGGACCGGGCGGCGGCAGGGCTGGCTCGGTGCTGGGCGGTGGGGCGGGGGGCTTGGGCGGCGGCTTGACCGCGCAACTGGCCAGCATTCCTACAATGACCGCTGCCCCAAGAAACCGTAATGCTTGCTTCATGCTCGTGATTCTGCTGGAAGCGCTGGCGGCGCTTGTCATCCTGCTGCTGATCGTCTGGTGGACCATGTTCGCCGGCCGCAAGAAGGGCGAGCTGCCCGGCCAGCACGACACACCGCCCGCGGACGACAGTGGCACGCCGCCACGCGACGCCCAGGATTGAGTGGTTTCAGGCCTGCGGCGCAGCATGGATCGGCGCCGCAAGCTATGAATTATGCAGCACCTGCCGGGCGCCGGGCGCTGCCGCAGCCACCCCTCGAAGGCCGCCGAGGGTTTCAAGCCAAATCAGCCTCCAGCGCCCGCCCTGTCTGCGTCTAAAGCTCCAGTTTTTGTAGCTTCTGCGCCAGTTCCACGGCCGATTTCACTTCCATCTTCTCGAACACGCGCGCGCGGTGCACCTCCACCGTGCGCACGCTGATGCCCAGTTCATCGGCGATCAGCTTGTTCGGGCGCCCCTCGGCCACCAGCCGCAGCACGTCGCGCTCGCGCTCGGTCAGCTCGTCCAGCCGGGCCTGCAGGGCGCGCTGCAGGATCAGTTGCGCCAGCCGCTCTTCGGACAGCGCCAGCGCGCGCTCCACACGGTCGACCAGGGCGTTGTCGGAGAACGGCTTCTCGCAGAAATCGAAGGCGCCGCGCTTGACCGACTCCACCGCCGTGGCCACGCTGGCGTGCCCGGTGAGGAAGATCACCGGCCAGGCCTGCGCCACGCCGCGCTCCAGCAACCGGTCGAACAGCGCCAGCCCGCTGGCGCCGGGCATGCGCACATCCAGCAGGATGCAGGCGGGCGTGGTGGGCACGGTGTCGCCCAGCGCCTGCTCGAAGGCCTCGGCGCTGTCGAACGCCTCGGACAGCAGGCGGCGCGAGCGCAGCAGCCACGCCAACGCCTCGCGCACGCTGGCGTCGTCGTCGACGATGTAGACCATGGCGTCGGTTGCGGCCATGCAGGGATTCTAGAAGTACCCTCGCCACGGCAGCACCCCGCAGCACTTGGCCGCCGCCCATGCCCGCCATGCCCGAAAATCGGGTTGTCGCGGCCGAAGGGCCGCCTTCCATTGCTTCACTTCGCCCAGCCATGTTCACTTCCAAGCCGCGCCGCGCCTTCTCGCTCATCCCGTTGCTGCTGGCCGCCGCCCTGTCCGCCTGTGGCGGCGGCGGCGACGCACCGGCCGCCACGCCGGCCGATCTGCCGCCCGATCCGCCCGTGGTGCAGCAAGGCCCCGGCGCGCTGCTATCGGGCGCATTCGTCAAGACCCTCAGCGCCGCCGACATCACGCAGGCCCTGCGCTCGCCCGACAGCAAGGTGGAAGAAGGCGTCGTGCCGCGCTACGACGTGTCCTCGTACCGCATCACCTACACCACCACCGACAAGCACGGCGTCGAGGTCACGGCCTCGGGCCTGGTCAGCGTGCCGCTCAAGCCCGCGGGCCAGCCCAGCCCGGTGCTGGGCTACCAGCACGCCACCACCTTCCACGACGCCGAGGCGCCCGCCAACAAGGTCGAGGCGTTCGAGCCGCCGCTGGTGCTGGCCTCGCTGGGCTACATCGTGGTGTCGCCGGATTACGTGGGCTTCGGCGCCTCCAAAGGCGTCGAGCACCCGTACCTGACGGCCGAGCCCACGGCGCGCGCCGTCATCGACATGCAGGTGGCCGCCCTGCACTGGCGGCGCCAGCACGGCGTGGCCGACAACCGCCAGCTGTTCCTGGCCGGTTATTCGGAAGGCGGCTACGCCACCATGGCCGCGCACCGCGCGCTGCATCAGTCGGGCCACGCGCTGAAGGCGCACCTGCAGGCTGCCGTGCCGGGCGCCGGGCCGTATGACGTGCTGGAAACGCTGGACGAACAGCTTGACCGCGTGCGCAAGCTGGTGCCGGTGCTGGGCGCGGCCATCAACCCCGGTTTTCTGCGCCACCTGGGCAGCACGGTGCGCGACGAGGTGCGGCGCCTGCTGCTGCGCCAGATGGTGCCGGAAGACGGCGACGTGAGCTACCAGACGCTGTTCCTGGACCGCTACCTCGCCGACGACCGCGACGCCATCACCGCCGAGCACAGCGTGCACCTGGGCTGGGCGCCCGACGTGCCGGTGTACCTGTTCCACGGCCGGGGCGACCTGACGGTGCCGTACTCGGCCGCCGAATCGGCGCGCGATGCACTGCGCGAAGCCGGCGCGACGGAGGTCAGCCTGACCGACTGCACCACGCCCAAGTTCGGCCATCTGGACTGCGTGCCGGAGTACTTCCGCTTCGCCGTCGACCGCATGGGGCGGCTGGCGCGCGATCTGTGAGGGCGCCTGGCCCGCGCCCTGGATTTCAAGCCAAATCGGGCGCCAGCGCCCTACCCACCTGCGCTGGCAGCTATAAATAGCAGAGCAAATCAGATGCCCATCTGCGTGCCGGCCACCCAGCGCAACCCGCTGCCGCGGTTCAGGTAATAGTCGCCCTGCGGGCTGATCACCACCGAGCGGTCGGTGGCCGGGTCGGAAAAGTAGCGCCAGCCATGGGCGCGGTCGCGGGCCGTGGCGGGGTTGGACACGGGCACCATGCCGTGGTCATAGCCGCTGATGACGTGGACGGGCTCGGCATCACGATCGCCGACCATGAACGGCGTGCAGGCGGTGGCGCCCAGCAAGGCGATGGCGGCCAGAAGCGTGGTCGATTTCATGAGGGATCTCCTGTGTGTGGCCACAGTCGCTTTTCGACTGTGTGCCTGCAGTGTGCGCCAGAACCATGAAGCCCCGCTGAACGCACCCTGCGCCGCCAGCCAGAAAAAGTGCCGTCGGTGGACGGCACTGTGCCACGAAAGGCGCTGCCGCTCAGCGGCTGCTGGGGAAGCTGAACACTGCCCCCTCGCGCACGCCGGCCGAAGGCCAGCGCTGCGTGATGGTCTTGCGCTTGGTGTAGAAGCGCACCGCGTCCGGCCCGTAGGCGTGCAGGTCGCCGAACAGGCTGCGCTTCCAGCCGCCGAAGCTGTGGTACGCCACCGGCACCGGCAGCGGCACGTTCACGCCCACCATGCCGACCTGGATGTGGTCGGTGAAGTAGCGCGCCGCCTCGCCGTCGCGCGTGAAGATGCAGGTGCCGTTGCCGTATTCGTGGTCGTTGATGAGCTGCATCGCCTCTTCAAGCGTCTTCACGCGCACGATGCCCAGCACCGGGCCAAAGATCTCTTCCTGGTAAATCACCATGCCCGGCTTGACGTGGTCGAACAGGCAAGGGCCGAGGAAGTAGCCGTCCTCGTGGCCGGGCACCTTCAGCCCGCGCCCATCGACCAACAGCGTCGCGCCTTCCTTCACGCCCTGGTCGACGTAGCCGGTCACCTTCTCGAAATGCGGCTTGGTCACCAGCGGCCCCATGTCGTTGGCGTTGTCGGTGCCGGGGCCGACCTTCATCTTCGCGATCTCGGTCTTCAGCCCGGCGATCATCTTCTCCGCCACCTCGTCGCCCACGGCCACGATCAGCGGCACGGCCATGCAGCGCTCGCCGCAGCTGCCATAGGCGGCGCCCATCATGGCGCTGACGGCGTTGCCGACGTCGGCGTCGGGCATCACCACGGCGTGGTTCTTGGCGCCGCCCAGGGCCTGCACGCGCTTGCCGTGCTTGGTGCCTTCGCTGTAGATGTACTCGGCGATCGGCGTGGAGCCAACGAAGCTGACGGCCTTCACGGCGGGAGAGTGCAGCAGCGTATCGACGGCTTCCTTGTCGCCGTTCACCACGTTCAGCACGCCCGGCGGCAGGCCGGCCTCCAGCGCGAGCTGCGCGATGAACAGCGCGCTGGACGGGTCGCGCTCCGACGGCTTCAGCACGAAGGTGTTGCCGCAGGCCACCGCCATCGGCCACATCCACAGCGGCACCATGGCCGGAAAGTTGAACGGCGTGATGCCAGCCGTCACGCCCAGCGCCTGGTGCTCGGCCCACGAGTCGATGCCGGGCCCCACGTTGCGCGAGTGCTCGCCCTTGAGCAGTTCGGGCGCGTAGCTCGCGTATTCGACGTTCTCGATGCCGCGCTGCAGTTCGCCATGCGCATCGTTCAGCACCTTGCCGTGCTCGGCGGTGATCATGGCGGCGATCTTGTCGGCATTCTGCTCCAGCAGCACCTTGAGTTTGCTCATCACTCGCGCGCGCTTGAGCGGCGGTGTGTTGCGCCATTCCGGAAACGCCTTCTCGGCCGAGGCAATGGCCTGCTCGACGGTGGCCTTGCTCGCCAGCGCCACATGGCCGCTGACTTGGCCCGTGGCGGGGTTGAACACGGCTTGAGTGCGCGCCGTGTCGTTGACGATCTGGCCGTCGATGAGGTGGCCGATGGTTTGGGTGACGGGTTTGTCGTGGTTCATAAACAGTCTCAAGAAAAAACAATGCAGGAAAGCTCAACGCAAAACCACTGCTGATCTGGCTCACTGCCTAACCATAAATAGCCGTGGGAATCCAGCGAATGGACGTAGACCTTAGTGCCGAGCAATCTTTGCAAAGCGGCGACATCGCCATCCGGCAAGTCCTTCAGCAGCCAATCTGGAAGCGATTTCAGGCGCACGCGAGAGCCTGGCGCGAGTGAATGAGCAGCCATAGCGGGCATGCTCTCAAAGCGTCGCACTAGAACTCATGACTGAACAGGCGTCGCCGAAAGCCTGACGCCAAGCGCGTTCAACAGCTTGAGCACCGTGTCATAGCGCGGCTTGGCTCCCGGCGTCAGCGCCTTGTAAAGGCTTTCCCGCCCCAACCCCGCATCCTTGGCCAATTGCGCCATGCCGCGCGCGCGCGCCACGTCGCGCACCGCCGTCAGAAACACATCGGGGTTCGGGTCTTCCAATGCGGCGGTCAGGTATTCGGCGATGGTGTGCTCATCGTCCAGATAGTCTGCAGCGTCGAAGGGTGCGATGTGCGTCGCCATGTTCACTCCTTGTCCAGTTCGCGCGCCATCTCGATGGCCCGCTTGATGTCGCGCTTCTGGGTCGACTTGTCGCCGCCCAGCAGAAGCAGGTAGATCACCTGGCCCCGGCGCGTGTAGTAAACGCGGTAACCGGGGCCGACATGCACGCGCATCTCGAAAACGCCATCGCCTACTGGCTCGCAATCGCCAAAATTGCCGTGCTCGGCGGAGCGGATGCGGTGGGTAATGCGGGCCCGTCCTATCTTGTCCTTCAGCGCGGAGAGCCAAACGTCAAAGACCTCCGTCCGAAGAAAGGTGTTCATGCGCGCATCGTATCCGATTGGATACTTTTACGCCACTGCGTCCAACGCCTCCCCCAGCGCGCCCACGAGCCGATCGATCTCCGCCGGCGTGCTGATGAAGGGCGGCGCGAGCTGGATGGTGTCGCCGCCGTAGCGCACGTAGAAGCCCTGCTTCCAGCAGTGCATGGCGATCTCGTAGGGGCGTTTGGCAGGCTCGCCGGGCAATGCCTCGATGGTGAAGCCGGCGGCCAGGCCGTAGTTGCGGATGTCGAGCACGTGCTTGGCGCCCTTCAGGCTGTGCACGGCAACCTCGAAGTGGGGACTGAGCGCCTTGACGCGGCCGACGCCGTCTTCGCGCTCCAGCAGGTCGAGCGCGGCGATGCCGGCGGCGCAGGCGACCGGGTGCGCGCTGTAGGTGTAGCCGTGCGCGAACTCAAGCATGTAGTCCGGTCCGCCGGCGGCCATGAAGGTGTCGTAGATCTCCGTCTTGGCGATCACGCCGCCCAGCGGCTGCACGCCGTTGGTGACCTGCTTGGCGAAGGTCATGATGTCGGGCACCACGCCGAAGGCGTCGGCGCCGGTCATGGTGCCGCAGCGGCCGAAGCCGGTGATGACCTCGTCGAAGATCAGCAGGATGTCGTGCTGGGTGCAGATTTCGCGCAGGCGCTGCAGGTAGCCCACGGGCGGGATCACCACGCCGGCCGAGCCGCTGAAGGGCTCGACGATGACGGCGGCGATGTTGCTGGCGTCGTGCAGCGCGATCAGATCCAGCAGGCGGTCGGCCAGCGCCTTGCCGCCCTCGGCCGGCTGGCCCTTGGCGAAGGTGTCGGCGGGCGGCTGGGTGTGGGGCAGGTGATCGGCCTCGATGCCCTGGCCGTAGACCTTGCGGTTGGCGACCATGCCGCCGACCGAGATGCCGCCGAAGTTGACGCCGTGGTAGCCCTTCTCGCGGCCAACCAGGCGCGTCTTGCCGCCCTGGCCCTTCAGGCGCCAGTAGGCGCGCGCCATCTTGAGCGCCGTGTCGGCGGCCTCGGAGCCGCTGGCGGTGAAGAACACGTGATCGAGCCCCGCGGGCGTCAGGCTTTTCAGCTTGTTGGCCAGCTCGAACGACAGTGGGTGGCCGAACTGGAACGCGGGCGAATAGTCGAGCTGCGCGGCCTGCTTGCCCACGGCCTCGGCGATCTCGCGCCGGCCATGGCCGAGGCCCGTGCACCACAGGCCCGAGAGGCCGTCGAACACCTGGCGGCCATCGGCGTCGGTGAAGTAGGCGCCCTGCGCGGCCACGATCATGCGCGGGTCGCGCTTGAACTGGCGGTTGGCGGTGAAGGGCATCCAGTGCGCGTCGAGCCAGGCGGCGTCGTGGCGGGTGGTACTGACGACGGCTTGTGGGGCGGTGGCGAGGGTCATGGGGTCTCCTTCAGAAGATGAATACCGGACGCAGAGGANNCCCCCCCCCCCCCCCCCAGCCACGCCGTCCATCGGCCGTCGGCCCCCATCCCGGCCTTCCCCCAGCGGGGGAAGGAGGGAAAGCCTGCCATGAGCGCACCCGCCAAACGCGCCCGCGCCGTGCTCGGCCAGGTGAGCGACATGGACCTGCGCCTGTTGCAAGTGTTCAAGGCGGTGGTCGAATGCGGCGGGCTGTCGGCGGCGGAGCTGGAGCTGAACATCGGCACCAGCACCGTCAGCCGCCATGTGAAGGACCTGGAAACGCGCCTGGGCCTGACGCTGTGCCGGCGCGGGCGCGCGGGCTTTGCGCTGACGGCCGAGGGGCAGCGCGTGTACGACGAGACGCTGCGCCTGCTGGCCGCCGTCGATGGCTTTCGCGCCAGCGTCGACGACATCCACGACCGCATGGGCGGCGCGCTGCACGTGGCGCTGTTCGACAAGACGGCCAGCAACCCGGCCGCGCGCATCCATGCGGCCATCGCCGATTTCGCCGGCCACGCACCCGATGTGCGGCTGCACCTGCACGTGGGCAGCATCCAGGACATCGAGCGCGGCGTGATGGACGGCAGCTTCGCCGTCGGCGTGATCCCCGAGCACCGCGCGGCGGCCAGCCTGCGCTACGACCGGCTGTTCGGCGAGACCATGTACCTGTATTGCGGATCCGCGCATTCGCTATTCAATTCGAAGCATTCAGCGCTGGACTGGCCTGCGCTGCGGGCCCGAAAGGACTTCGCCGGCCTGGGTTACCACTCGCCCAACATGGAGATGGCGCACGGCCGGCAACTGAAGCGCCAGGCCACGGCCTACGAGCAGGAGGCCATCGCCACGCTGATCCTGTCGGGCCGCTTCGTCGGCTTTCTGCCCGACCACTACGCCGAGCCGTTCGTGCAGCGCGGCCAGATGCGCGCCGTGGCGCCGCGCATGCTGACCTACGCGTGCGACTTCGTCAGCGTGCTGCGCCGCTCGCCGCAGCCGCCGCGCGCGGCGCTGGCGTTTCACCAAGCGCTGCTGGCGGCGCATGGGGCATGAGCACCGTTCAGTCGCTTGATTTTTTCTTGATGATCAAGAAGTCTCCGATGACGCGCGAAACTCTTCCTCTGTGTGGGAGCGGGCTTGCCCGCGATCAAGCGTTCGTGGCGACGAGGCGCCTCATCGGGGACCAGCCCGCTTCCACCGCACTGGCTGATTCCATTTCCACTTCAAAACGTCAATCACCATCATCCCGGCGAAGGCCGGGATCCATGTTTCTCCGCGCACACCGTCTGGATTCCGGCTTACGCCGGAATGACGAGATATGGCAGCTTTGATCTGGGAATTGGAATCAGACTGGTTGCGAATCAAGCATTTTTGATAGCTGCTTGCGCCCTTTACAAGCCGAATTCAGATTGAAATGTATCTGAAACTGGCCAAAGACAATCGCCAGCAGCTATCGTTATTGAACTACCGCGCCACCGGCAGCGTGAACCGGAACACCGTGCCGCGCGGCGACTGCGGCTGGTGTTGCAGCGCGCTGCCGTGCTGCTCCACCACCGTGCGGCACAGCGACAGGCCCAGGCCCATGCCTTCGTCCTTGGTGGTGAAGAAGGGCGTGAACAACTGCGCCGCCACGGCGTCGCTGATGCCCTCGCCGCTGTCGGCCACCACGAACGCCACCGCCGTGCGCGCCGGCCCCAGGCTGGCCTGCAGGCGCAGCAGCCGCGGCGCGGGCACCTCGGCCATGGCCTGCAGGCCGTTGCGCGCCAGGTTCATCAGCACCTGCTCGATCATGGTGGCCTCGCACCACACGGCGGGCAGATCGGCCGGCACGTCGACGTGCACGGTGGCGCCCAGCTTGCGCGCCTGCAGTTGCACCAGCGGCAGCACGGCGTCGAACAGCACGCGCGGCGCCACCGCCTGGCGCGAGGTGCTGCGCTGGCGCACCAGATCGCGCACGCTGTGGATCACCTTGCCGGCGCGGCCAGCCTGCTCGGCGATGCGCGACAGCGCGGTGCGCACGTCGTGCAGCGTGGCGGCATCGCCCGCCGGTTGCTGCAGCAGGTTGAGCGAGCCGGTAGCGTAGCTGGAGATGACGGCCAGCGGCTGGTTCAGCTCGTGGCTCATCAGCGAGGCCATCTCGCCCACCGTGGCCAGGCGCGCGCTGGCCTGCAGGCGCTCCTGGCTGGCGCGCGACAGCTCCTCGGCGCGGCGCTGCGCCGTCATGTCGAGCACGGCACTCATCCAGCCGGTGTGCTTTCCCACGGTGGTGATCAGCGGCGCCTCGTAGATCAGTACCGGAAAGCGCGTGCCGTCCTTGCGCATGAAGACCGATTCCACGCCTTCGCGCACCGGCGACAGGCCCGACAGGCGCTGCACCTGGCGCGCCGCATAGTCCTGCGCCATCTCGGGCGGCCAGTAGGGCATGGGGTTGGACTGGCCGATCAGCTCGTCGGCGGCAAAGCCAACCATGTCGCAGAACGCCGGGTTGACGTAGGTGATGCGGCCTTCCAGATCGCGCGCGCGCAGGCCGGTGACCAGCGAATCCTCCATCGCCTTGCGGAAGGCCAGCGCCTGCGCCAGTTCCGATTCGGCCTGCTGGCGGGCGCGGAAGTCGCGCGCCAGCAGCACCAGCACGGTGATGAGCGCGATCGACAGGCCGGTGACCAGCGCCGTGAGCACGTTGGGGAACACGTCGGGCAGCTGGCGCGAGCCCTCCAGCCGCAGCACGATGGGAGCGCCGGGCAGGTCGATGACCTGCTGCGCCACGAACACCCGCGCCCCGCGCCGCGGCACGCCCTGCATGGCCAGGCGCGTGCCGTCCAGCTCGGTGAAGCCGACGCTTTGCCCGCGCGTCAGGCTGCTGGGCAGCAGCGCCAGCATGCCATCCAGCGTGTGCGTGGCCACCACGTAGCCCTGCAGCTGCGCGCCCTGCCGCACGGGCAGGCACAGCTCCAGCACCTCCTCGCCCAGGCCGCTGGCGCGCGGCACGAAGCGGCTGGGCGCATAGGCCGCAGCGCCCAGCTTGCTGGCCTGACCGCACAGGTTGGCGATGTCGGAGGGATGGTGCGTGTTGCCGTCCGGCGGGGGCGGCAGCAGCGCGGGGTAGAACGGGCTGTCGGCCACGGCGCGCAGGTTCAGTGCCGCGTCGTGCCACTGCAGGCGCATCCATTCGCGGTGCTCGTGCAGCAGTTGCGTGGCGCCCGTCCACCAGCTGATCGGGTCGGCATGCGTGGCCGCCAGGCCGTGCAAGTCCTGCAGGTTGCGCGCCAGCCGCTGGCGCAGCACCTGCGCCGCATCGGCGTTGTCGCGGTCCAGATCGCGCTGCGTCTGCTCGATCTCGTGCCCACGCGCCAGCCACACCAGCGTGGCCAGCAGCCCCACCACCACCAGCACCAGCGCAAACCACAAGGCCCAGCGGCGCCACGCGCCGCGCAGCCGGGCCAGTGCGCCGGCGGGTGCATCGGGCGAGGTCATGCAAGTGCCCCCGGGAGGGCTCGGCACGGCCGCCCTGAAAATTCAAGCGGAAAGTGCCTGTATCGCCCGTAGATCAGGCGCAAGTAGCTATTATTTTTGAACCGATTTGCCCTCACCCCAACCCTCTCCCGCCAGTGGGAGAGGGGGCAAGAAGGCACGCCGCGCGAAGCAGCGGCGCTGACCAACCAAAGGCCGAGCGTAGCGATGGCCCGAGTGGACTTCACCTCCCCTCTGGCCGT
>JRYL01000890.1_pt1 | contig 54563 bp, 36 predicted proteins | sample 235391 | NCBI WGS metagenome assembly JRYL01 (sample SAMN03074223, study PRJNA261481) | activated sludge metagenome | biome: Wastewater Treatment Plant; feature: Wastewater; material: Activated sludge; isolation source: activated biomass of a wastewater treatment plant treating wastewater from... ...
GGTTTTTTTTTTTTTTTTAAACTTGGGGGCTTTTTGTTATTTTACTTTATTTTATGGCTTTACTTTCTTCTTTTTTTGAAGTATAGTTTTTTTGGGTTTTTTTAAACCCACTAGTTTCGTTTCGTTTAAAAAAAATATATTTGTATTTTTATTTTATTACATAATGTTGCAGGGTCTAGAATTTCTTTTTACGTATTTCTTATGGATATTATTTGATTTATTTTCGCCAACTGTGGGTATTTACATTTTTAAAAATGTAAATACCCAAGCCCTTAATTATTGGGAATACTTTGATTTTTTCAGATTTGTTGCTGACTTACCTTTAAAGGGGGTTTGTCCTGAAATATATGTTGCTTCTTTGTTTTTTGGTTATTTAAATTTTAAGTTTATTCAATTAGTTTGTATACTTACCGTTGATCCCTTAGTTGGTATGTTTTGTGAGGTGTATGGTAAAGTTTTACAAAAAGTGTGCTACGTGGGGGAGTTGAGCCCTTTTTGGAGATTTTTTACTCTTCGACTTATAGACTTAATTACGTTTTTTAAGTACTTTAATTATGACTTATTTGGGTTGTACTCGGATAGGCTTGATTCCATTTCTGGAGCTACAAGGCTTTTAATTTGGGTTTTTCGGACAATATTCTCCATTTTATGTATTCCATTTATTATTTTTAATGCGTTACTAAAACTTGGGGGCTTTACGCTACTTACTTTAATGCATGGCTTTAGTTTATTTTACTTTTGTTGCTTGCTTTTTTGTTCCAATATTTTCTTTTTATTTTCTTCTTCTTACACAATGCTTCCTGAATTTGTACTTGTTTTATCAATAATCGTTGCAGTTTTGTTTTATGGGTTAGCGAGTGTAAAATATGATTTAGGCTTTTTTCATAAACAAATAGCTTTAACTTTCGGTTACGATGCTTTAGTACGTGTGAGTAATTTTGGTACTTTTGAGCGAAACATGTTGTTACGTTTTCACAATAGTCGCCGACAATTGACAATGATACTTATACTTTGGAGAGTTCTTTTTGTTGGGTCGTTGTTCTCCTTTTTATGGTTTATGGCCCAGTTTGGATTTTTTTATCCTGTTACTCTGCATTCATTGGATTATTCGAGTTTAAGTTTTACAACCATTTCTAGTAACGTAGTGGGTGTCAGTGACGCGGTTTTTGGAGCTCATTTTTATCATGATGGATTTACTTTTACGAGTAGATTTTTTTTACTTTTTTTATTTATTTTATTCTTAATTATAGTTCGGAATGAATTATTTCAAGAATCAAAACTTTGTAATTTAGAATTTTTGATTCTCTATACTTTTGGTGTTTTGTTTTCAATGCTTTTGGTTTCCTCTTTTAGCTTATTTTCTTTTTTTCTTTCAGCTGAGGGCTTAGTCATTACTATGTATCTTTTAGCGGCTAGTGGTATTTACTATAGGTTGTTTTCAAAATTTCATTTGACCGTTTTACACAATATGATTCGGTACAGATCATTAGAGGGTGCCTTAAAGTACTCAATATTTAACATTTTGTCTACGTTCTTTTTGTTGTTTGGTTCAGTTCTTTTATTTGCGGCGACGCGAGGATCCTTGTTTTTTTCAAACATATCTTTGATGATTACAAGTTTACAAAGCATGCAGTTAAATTTTTCACTTTTACTGTTTGGTAGTTTTGTTGGTGTTTTGTGTTTGTGCTTTGCTTTTTTCTTTAAATTGGGAATTTTTCCATTTTCATCATGGGTTCCTGATTTGTATGAATCTACAATACCTATAAACATGGTTTATTTTTTAGTTTTGCCAAAAGCAGCAATTATGCTCGCGTTTGTAAATTTTTATCGTTTTTTTTTTGTTCATTTTTATTCTGGATTTTTTATAATTTGTGCAACACTAGGGCTAGCGTCTATAATTTACGGTTCTTTGGGTGCGATTAATCAAAAGAAAATTTCTCGAATTTTAGCGTACAGCTCAATAACATACGCGGGTCTTTTTATCTTTTTAACTGCTATCTGTTTTTTACCATCTGTGCGGTTACCGCACTTAGCAATTGTTTTTGCTGTTGCCTATGTTGTTGTTTTACTGTTTTTTTTAGTTTTTTATTTAACTTTACGGTATAGTCCGTATTATTTTACTTATGTTTATGTATCTCAGTTTCGGTTTGCTCAAACAAAATCTAAAGCTTTTCAATTGTTTTTAGTTAACTCTTTGTTTAGTCTAAGCGGTATTCCACCGTTTTTTGGATGGATACTAAAATTTGTTTTTTTAATCGCTTTGGTTAAATTATTTAGTTTTGGCATTTTTAATTTATTTAAAACTTCGTATTGGGTACCCGCTGACCTGCTTATAAACTTTTTTCAGCAATACGATACTCGTTGGATTGTAGATGGCACTTACGAAGTTCAAAAAACCTTATTCGATCAACTGTCAATTAAATTAAGCAAACCTGTTTATTTGAGTTTTAAAGACAGAATTCTTGATCCAACTTTCTATATGTCGATTAGTGGTAGTGTTTTGTTAACTAGCAGCATTCCTTATTGCTATTCGTATTCTAAAAATTTTTTATACGATTGCGTCGACGTAGCTTTTATTATGCTTCAAACGCTAAAAAATGGAATTATTAATCTTATTTTTGGTACTAAGGTTCAGTTTGCTAGCGTAGCTTCAAAATCACTGGTTAGTGAATTTTCTGATCTGATTTTAAAAAATAAAGTTGACCTAGTGTTATCAATTTTGAATAACTCTAGTTGGTTTTTGGTTACTGGAATTTTTGTTTTATTTTTCTTACTTTTTTTAGTTACTGTTCTTTCAACTTTTTACTATTTACGTATTTTAAAAAGTGTGTATACCTCTCCAAAACACGCCTTTTTGTACTATAATCAAAATACAGGGGCAATAAACATTTCGTTTTCTATGTGTGCTCTAACGTTGTTTTTGGCTGTTGCAAACGTTTTTGGAATACTTTTTTTTCAATTTGTCAACAATACTGTGTTTTTCTTATTCTGTTTAAACTCTGTAGGTTTTTAGGTATATTCTCAGAGCAACAGGACTTGAACCTGTAACTTTCGCTCCCAAGGCGAATGTTTTACCGATTGAAACTATGCTCTTTACTTAGTAGTTTAAAAAGCAAGTATGCGCCGAGGTAGCATAATGGTAGTGCACCAGCTTGTCGAGCTGGGTGGTGAGAGTTCGAGTCTCTTCCTCGGCGCATACTTGTAGTTTAACTGGTAAAACTTACCGCTCATAACGGTGCTGTTGTAGGTTCAAATCCTGCCAAGTCCGTTATACAACGTTAAATCGATTTACTGTGTTGCGTGGGGTTTGGTATCGAAGACCTGGATTTTTTATAGCGAGTATATTTATATAAAGTAATTATTTTTTAAATATTTGTGAAACAACCAGCTTTTGAATTTGTAATTAAAGAATTGTCAGTCTCTGGCTTCCAGTATGGCCATAAGTTTTCTCAATGGAATAGCTACTGTATTCCTAATTATTTATTTTTATACTATAATGCTTCCTACTTATCATTTAATCTTTCTGTTGCCTTTACGTTTTTGAAAAAGGCTGTGTTGTTTTTGCAACAGGCTTCCAGCCGTGGGGCACGTTTTTTGTTTGCTGAAGGTCACCACTTTCCGGTTGTTAAAACTTTTGGTGGGGCTCTTCTCAGAGATAAATTTATACATGGGTTTTTATCCCATAATTGGTTAGGGGGCACCTTAACCAATTGGTTTAATTTGGTTGAGGAAACCGTTAGGCGTATAAAAAAGGGGGGTAGAATAAAAAATTTTAAGATTTTTAGGTACGTTTCGGGAATTTCACGCTTAGGGTTTTTACCTAACGTTTTGTTTTTATTCAGTTTAACAACAGCTCCCGTAGCGTTGTTAGAGTCTAATAGGTTAGCTATACCTACCGTAGCTGTTGTGGACAGTGACGCTTACTCATCCAATGTTACATTTCCAGTTTTTGGAAATGATAATTCTGCAAACAGCCTTTATTACTTGTTTTTTTTAATTGCAGCTTCTAGAGTTTCTGGTCGATTTAAACGTTTTCGTTTTTTTAATCGTTTAGTAGCTAAAAAGCTTAAAGTTTTACTAAAAAAAACTTTTATTTCTTTACTTAGGTCTTCACTGCGTGGGCTTGTGTTTAATTTACGTAAACTTGTAAAAATTTGTCGCCGCCGAAACAGAAACATAAGAAAAGTTTTAATGGGTAAGCGTATTATTAAAAACCAACAAAGGCGTCTAGTCTCTTTGTATGCAAAACTAAAAAAATTAAAGATAAAACTACCCTTTGAGTTAAGGCGGTTTTACAAAACTTTAATGCGAGTATCTGGTCTTACAAAAGTAAAACGCTACAATATTTTTAGAAGGGTTTTACTTTTGCGAAGAAAAAAACGCAGTGGTGTTTTAAGCTTAATCGTTAACGGTTACATTAATGGGTCTAAAAAAGCTCTATCGAGTGTTATCGCACTTTCAAGCAAAATGAGATATTATGCTAGTTTGAAAAACACTAAACAGCAACGTTTTAACAACCGGCGACGTTAATAAGCGTTTGGCTGTTTTATCACTACTTCTTCACTAACGGACTTGAACCGTTACTCCTTATCTAAGGCAAGGATTTTAAGTCCTTTGCGTCTACCAATTCCGCCAAGTGTGATTGAATTTTTTTAGGGGTGCTTTTGCCCAGAGGCGGATTTGAACCACCGACCAATGGCTTTTCAAGCCACTGCTCTACCGCTGAGCTATCTGGGTTGCTTTTCAGGGCAGGTAATGTCGTATTGTTTTTTTTATTTGTGAAGAGTAAAAAAAGAGGGGCGTAATTTAACTGGTAAAATATATGTTTTGCAAGCATGTTTCGGCAGTTCGAGTCTGCCCGCTTCCATTTTTTTTGTTATTATTATTCGCTTGTGTGCTGGATACAAAATTTTGTATCCAGCACACAAGCGGGTTTTTTTGGGGGGTAGCATAATGGTAGTGCAAATGTTTGCAAAACATAGGGTGTTAGTTCGATTCTAATCCCTCGGTTTTTTAAGGTAGACGTAGCTTAATGGTTGAGCACCGGGTTGTGGGTCCGGGTGGTGTTGGTTCGATTCCAATCGTCTACCAAGGTACTTACTACTAAAGAAGTTTACTTTTTAGTTAAAGTGTGTAAAAGTATTGTTGTGTTGGAAAAATATTTATATTTAATTTATTTTATTTAAATAAAACAATGAATTTAATTGGTGCAGGATTAGCAACTATTGGTTTAGCAGGAACTGGCGTTGGTATTGGTATTGTTTTTGGTAGTTTTCTTTTAGCATTTAGTCGAAACCCTTCTTTAAAAGGTGATTTATTTTCAAATACACTTTTAGGGTTTGCATTGACTGAAGCAATTGCTTTGTTTGCTTTGATGATGGCGTTTATTATTTTATTTAAATAACCTAAATCAATTTAGGTTATTTTTTTTTGAAACAAACTACAGCCCCGGGTTCCCGGGGCTGTAGTTTGTTTAATACTAATTTACTTAATTTTTTGTTTAAATAATTTTGAGTGGGGGGTTTCAAGAATCCATTTGTTAAAAGCATATTGAACTTAAATGTTGATTATTCCGGTAGTTTTTTATTTAATTTAAAACGCTATCGCGCTTCTCGAAAATTTTTAGCTAATTTAAATTTACTAAACCGAGTTAGGCCAAGAACCCTGTCGGATTACATGATTGAAAAACGGCAATTGCCTTACAGTAAAGTCGGTCGTTTTCGTATATTACGACAAGCATTTCGCTTATATTTTGGGGCTCAATTAGGTAATTCAAAAGCTTTTTACAAGAAGTTTCATTCGAAAGTTTTACACACCCATAAGTCTCGTGAAGATTTTTTAATTAGGTCTTTTGTTTGTAAGTTAGATTTTTTTCTTTATAGTTTACGGCTGTTTGATTCTGTTTTAGAATCAAAAAAGTATATTAAAAATTTTGGAGTCTTTGTAGATGATACTTTAGTTCGTGATAACAACTATATTCTTAAGCAATTGCAGATTGTTTCGTTTATTTCGGAGCATTGCATGTTTTTTAAATCACGTTTTTATTTTTATTTTTCTAACTCACTACTGTTTTCTTCGTATTACAAACGAATTTTTAAACATTTTTATAGCAGGCTTTGGTTGGGTTTTAATGTTTTTAACTTTAATTTTTTAAACAATGCAATTGTTAAGGAGTTTGGGCCGTTCAACCACGCTGGCCTTACTCTTTCTAAACCGAAGTTTTTGGTAGGTTTGGGTAACAACGTTCCTTTATTTTTATTAAATAACACAATTAGTGGGATTGTAGAAAATATTGTTGGATTTGCTCTTGGTTTTAAAAGATGTAGATGGTTAAAACGTTGGCGTAGTTTGCGTGTTGGTCATCCGGATAATGTAGAGCGTTTATTTGGACATAGGGTTTCTGTTAGTCCATTTCTTTTTGATTCTTTGATACAACGTTTTCAGTCAAGAATTAAATGCTTTTTGACACGTGAATTTTTATTTTACAAATGCGATAGTAGTCGTGTAAAAGGTTGCGTACGTAAACTACGGCGACGTTTGTTGTTTGGCAGTAATACCAATTTAAGATTTAAGTCTGCAGTTCGCGGTAGGGGTAAAGAAGCAGGGGTTTTTGGTCTTGTTAGTGGCAATCAGCACAAAAAGTGGCATGATTTTAATCAGAATTTTTACTTTAGGCGTCGGGTTCGTTTTTTTGGCCAAACCCGTGATGAATTTTCTTTTAAACGTTGGTGTGATCGGAAGAAAAATAAAATTTTAAATAACGCTAAGTTGAAGCAAAATTTTAAGTTTGTTAAGTTTCTATTTTTCCAAGAGTTTACAAAAGGGTTACTACGGTTGTTATCATGGCGTCTTAAGAGAACAAAAATTTTTTCACTATTAAGTAGGCTTGTTGCTCGGAGTTTGGCAGCACCGGTTCGTTGTATGAATGATTTTGGTAAAAATATATTTTCGCTTTTAGTTTTTAGAAATCGCTTTTTGTTTGGGTTTGGTTCATTCTTAAAAGGTTTTAGGGTTGAACACTTATTACCCTCTATTCCGTTTTTGTGTGTTAAGTCAATAAAATCAACCAAAGTTGTATTACCGTCGTTTTTATTTATTAACTGTGTTACTGCGAAAATTAAAGTTAATGACGATATTAAAAAAAGAAGATGGTACGACGTAGTTTTGAACAAAAGTTTTTTAAATAATGCACAGGAGGTTCGGCAACGTGTGGTTAGGCGAAAATTTGGGTGGCGTGCCTGGTTTTTTCGAAAACCTCTGAAGTTGCGTTCTTCCTCTGCCAATTTCTTTTTTGATTTTGAAAAAAAATATTTAAAGTATACGTTTGATGTTTATTTGAACACTTTGAACTATACTCCATGGTATGAGCGTCGTCCTTTTAGTCGTTCGAAATTTGTTCGTTTTTTTAGGTTGCATCCTCGTTTTTCAAGTATTTTTTTTCCAAACTTTTTACCACGTTTTGTGGAGCCTAGTTTTAAAAAATTTGAATTTTTAATTCGACCGGTCTTATTATCACCGATTGATTTACGGCTGCCGTTCCAGGTTAAAAAAAGTAGTCGGTTAAATCTAATTTCTTCTTTGGTTTAATTAGAATCTTAACTGTTGTTTTTAGTAGGAAGTGGGAGGTGACCGAGAGGTTTAAGGTGTTGGTTTGCTAAACCAATGTATATTTATTACAAAGTATACCATGGGTTCAAATCCCATCCTCGTCGTGTCATTTTTTTGATAAGATTGAAAAAACGGTATGGCGGAATTGGTAGACGCGTGGGGCTTAGAACCTCATGGAATTTCTGTAACGGTTCAAGTCCGTTTACCGGTACCTTACATACTTCGAGGGTTTTCGCTTTAGTTGTCTGTTTGGTAGAGTAGATTATGTCAAAATTAGAAACTGTTGTTTTCGAGCATATTGAAGAAAAGCGTCGCGAGTCGGCTGCTGGTTCAGATTTATTTGTTGGAGCAGGTCGTGTTATAAGTATTGGTGACGGTATTGCTATCGTTAGTGGGTTGTTTGATGTTAAAGCTGGTGAGATGGTTACTTTTGTAGCCTCTGGATTTAAAGGTATGGCATTAAACTTAAATACTTTTACTGTTGGTGTTGTTATTTTTGGTAACGAGCGTTTTGTACGCCAAGGGGATGTTGTTGTTCGTACAGGTCAGCTGATTTCAGTTTCTGTTGGTGAAAATCTTTTAGGTCGGGTTATCGACCCTTTAGGTAACCTATTGGATCAGACGAATGCGACAAACGCTGAAGGTAACTCGGAGGTTCGTCGAATTGAAGTCAAAGCTCCAGGTATCATTGCTCGTCATTCTGTATTTGAACCATTACAAACAGGTTTAAAAGCTATTGACAGTTTAGTACCTATAGGAAGGGGTCAGCGTGAATTAATTATTGGTGATCGCCAAACAGGTAAAACTGCCATTGCGATTGATACTATCATTAATCAGGCTGCTCAGAACTCAACTTCAGACAGTCCAGTTACTTGTATTTATGTTGCTGTTGGTCAAAAACGATCAAGTGTTTCAAAACTAGTTTCAACTTTAGAAAAATATCAAGCATTATCGTCTACAATTATTGTTGCGGCTACTAGTTCTGAATCTGCTCCTCTGCAGTTTTTAGCACCGTATACGGGCTGTACCGTTGGTGAGTTTTTTCGTGACAGTGGGCGACACGCATTAGTTATTTATGATGATTTATCAAAACAGGCTGTCGCTTACCGTCAAATGTCATTACTATTACGCCGACCTCCAGGGCGTGAGGCATATCCTGGTGATGTTTTTTATTTGCATTCTCGTTTATTGGAGAGAGCAGCAAAATTGTCATCGGCACTTGGTTTTGGTTCGTTAACTGCATTACCAGTTATTGAAACTCAAGCAGGCGATGTTTCAGCTTATATTCCAACTAATGTTATTTCTATCACAGATGGTCAGATTTTCTTAGAAACTGAATTATTTTTTAAAGGTATTCGCCCTGCGATTTCGGCCGGGTTGTCAGTTAGCCGTGTTGGCTCAGCTGCTCAAGTTAAAGCTATGAAACAAGTTGCTGGTAGTTTGAAACTAGAGTTAGCACAATATCGTGAAATTGCTTCATTTGCAAAATTTGGATCAAACTTAGATGAAGAGACTCAACAAATTCTTAATCGTGGGTCGAGATTAACTGAAATTTTAAAGCAAGACCAATTCAGTCCATTATCAGTTACTAAACAGGTTTTAATGATTTTCTCTGGAGTTTTTGGGTTTTTAGACCGTTTAGAATTGTCTCAAATCCAAGACTTTGAAAAAAGTTTGTTTAACTTTATGGACGAATCAGTGCTTTTTTCTGTTATTGGTCGAGAACTTTTAGATAAAACCATTTTAGCTGCTGTAGTTACTATTGTTGTTAAAAAGTACTTCGATAAATAGTAAAGTATAAAAATTTTTATACTTTACTATTTATGAGGGAATGCCTGTAACTCAGTGGTTAGAGTGCTCGTTTGATAAGCGAGAAGTCAGTAGTTCAAGTCTACTCAGGCGAATTGCTTTTGTTTAAGTTTTTTTTTTTTTATGTATTTATATTTTATTAGTGATTTACTTGCATTAAATTTTTTAACCGTGCAAACGTTTTTAAATTCTTTAATAAAAATTTTCCCGGGCTTGTGTGAATCAGTTGCTTTAGACTACCGGGATTTAAACCGACCTCAAGTTACTATATGTATTTCGGATCACCGAGAATTGATTTTGTTGTTATATTTTGTGAAAAATAATTCTAAGTTTTTATCAAACTGCTTGATTGATATTACTGCTGTTGATTGGCTGGGTTCGGATTTTCAAGAGTGTATATCTTTTTTAAACCGGAATAATTGTAGGTTTCAGTTAGTATATAATTTGTTGTCTTTGTATCATAATTTTAGACTAAGGTTGCTTTTTTTTATTGATCAATGGCTTTCTGTGCCTTCGGTAACATTTATGTTTAGAGCTGCCGCCTGGTTTGAGCGTGAAGTCTGGGACATGTTTGGTATTTTTTTTAACAAACACTCGGATCTTAGGAGAATTTTAACTGACTATGGTTTCAACGGATTCCCTTTAAGAAAAGATTTTCCGTTATCCGGCTACGAAGAGACGAGTTACAGTGAAGTTCTAAAAGGTGTTTTTTATGATGTTATTGAATTGTCTCAGGAAATGCGAAATTCAAATTTAATAAATCCTTGGATTACCTCTAATTCTGTTTTAGCAAAGTTTTATTTACCTCATAGTATAAAATTATAATTAAAAAAAATGGAGAAATTAATAAAGTTTTTTAGAGAACTTAAAGAAGAATTATGGGATTTAGATAGACTTATTGCGTTTACTGATAAAGTTCGGGCGACGCGTATTTCTCTTGCAAAAATGCCGCGTAAGATTTTAGTTTCATATGTGACGCCGTGTTGTGCTTGGGTTACGGGAGTTAGTGCTGCTTTCCTTTCTTTACTATACGCTGTTCATCAAATTCAAGAGTATAGGTGGAATCATTGTGATAAACTAGCGCTTACCTCTAGACCTGGTTATTTTATAGATTTTTTTGTTAAGACTTTTCGTTCTGATAGGGTTTGGCACGAACCAACAGTGAGGGAGCCTTACATGTCATTTTACCAAGGGCCTTGGCAGTTTACTTCGTTTATGGTGTTTGTTATTATACTTATAGGTGTTGCGATATACCTTTATATGAAGTATATCGCAGATTTAGAAGAACATCAGTCTTTTTTGATTTTATTAATTTTTAATATTTTTTGTTTTTTCTTGTCTGTTTTCTGTTTAGGCATTTGTTTAAGTTTTATTGATGGTTTTGTTACACATAATTTATTTAATTACCAAGTAAAATATGATAGGGATTTTGTGGCTTTTCAACCTTACTTTCTGCCTAAAGATCTCATAGAAATTAGAATTTCTGTAATGTATTTTCCTCGAGAGCTTTATGACGAGGTGTTTATACCACACTCTATTGATTGCCTGAGGGCGTATTTTTCATCGATGCCAGGGTTTTTTGAATCACGGGGTGATGAGATTATAGAGCAGTATCGACGAGTGTTTCCATACGAGTATGTAATGAACCCAGACTCGGGTCTTTTACGGCACCAATTTCCACAGCCTGGTGAGGTTGCTCGGTTATATCCTGAAATTCATCCTTGGTCAGTGTATTCGACTGATAATGTACGTAATGCAGCTCATCTTTCAGTTAACACTTTTTTGTCTGAAGATCCTGAAGTTTACGTGGTATATCGTGATTATAAAGAGGGTCCTTGTTGGGTTTGGCTTCGAGTTTACTGGGCTAAATTTTTACACTGGCGTTGGTCTCGTTGGACCAAAGATATGGAGAAAAGGGTGTATGAGGAGAGAATGAGGACGCAACCTGATGTTGTCGAAGACGTTCAAGATGGTTATCGGTTTGATCCTATTATGGCTTGGTACCGTAGTGATGTAAAACGGTGGCGTGTTGCTTACGGAGAACATAAGCGAACTTGGGGGGTTGCTCCTCGTTTTAGAAAACACAACAGGTATTATTATGGTGAGAATTATTATGGTTTTAAGTACTATAATTGGGTAGATAAAAAGGGCTTATGGCCAAGAAGGCGTTGGGGCTATTCAAAAAGAAATTATCCTACTTGGGACTTTTGGTCTCCAGAGCAATTCACTAATAGCGAAGAGTGGGAAAAGGAGTGGAAAAAGTGGGAAGAGGACAAGAAGAAGAAACAAGAGTAGAGAGGAAGGGGTTACCGGTGGCCTACACACAATTATAAATTATTCTGAGTGTGTCTCTACAAGACTTACGTCTAAAGGTCGGGTTTGGCCAGGTTTTTTTAAGGTAGGGTAGTTTAATGGTAAAATGTAAATTTCCAAAATTTGAGTTGTGGGTTCGAGTCCTGTCCCCCGGGTTTTTATATAAATAATTATAATAAAAACTTAAACTTAAAAAAATTTAGCTAAAAATCGTAGTGATTCTCTTATGTTAGTGTTTGAGTACAAACAAGTTAGTTTTAGGTCTAACGGTAGCTTAGTTGCTCTTCCGTTAAATTTTAATGAATTGAAAAGTAATTTTTTTTTACGTAACCATGAGTCAGTTTGGTTGGTTAATCAATCAAAAATGGCCCTGGGGGGTCGGTCGAAGTTTCAGTGCGTTCCGGGTCAGTTAAAAATGGCACCTCCAATAGGACCACTACTGGCTCAGTTTTTGTCGGGCTTGGCGGCCGAGTTTATATCTTTTTTAAATGGGTTCAAAGACATGGTTCCAAAATCTGCATTTTTGGGTGATCAAGAATTTGAGTTAAATCCGGTGAGTATTGTTTTATACAAATTTAAATCAGAAGAGTTTCGGTTGCGCTTATCGTTTAGTACACTTCAAGTGCTGTTTCACCCGGGTAGTTCTAGTGTAGTTGGGGGGTTGTGGAAAAATAGCTTTGGTTTACTTTTTAAACTAGATAACAATCCCAGTGTTGGGGGTACGTCGGAAGCTCTTCGTGTTATTTTGAAGGGCATTTTACAACTAGAGTCGTATCTTTTTTTGGTATTAAATTTATACTTATCGTTTTGCGGTTGGTTTGTACAGGGGTTTTTTTCAAATAAGAATGTTTTAGATTATATGGTTTTCAACAAAAAAAACTATACATCAGCTTTTTCTTTGAATATTGACCACCATTATGGGTTAGCTACTAGTGTTACTAATTTTTTTCATAAAGATAACCAGTTGTTTAGTTTATTTACGGTTTTGTATAGGGCTATTGCTTTTGTTTGTAAAGGCTTCAGTCTACAGTTTCGTAGATTCTCTTCTGGAAATTATTTAGAATAGTTTTAGTCTAATTACAGTTATTATATCTAGCAGGCGTTTGTAATGCTCGTTTCTTTGCAAAAATTATTTGTTCGACCACAACGTTACCAACTTAGCCTACGGTTGGGTTTTTACTTTTATGTTTTATATAATAGCCAAGTTGACACTTTGTTTAGTTTATTTAAAAAAGGGGTGTCGTCTAAAATTCCTTTTTTATTAGTATCTTTTTGTGATTTTTTTAGTAAAGAGTTTTTTTCATTACTAAGTTTTTATTCATTAAGTATTTTTCAATCTTCGGATCAGACAACGTATTGTGGTACCGACAACGGGTTACAAGTTTTTTATAGAAGAACGCCAAAGCTTTATATTGCCCGGGAGGCTTTGCCAAGAGTAACTGGTTGTATAATTTCAAAATCTTCGATTTTAAGTCTTGATTGTTTATCTTTTGTCCTACAGCAACAAAAACCTGATTTTCAGTTGAAATATATGTGGACTTCTAGCTTTTGTACTTTAGTAAGGGCAAAAAAGTCTGCCTTAGTAAGCTCCCTAACGGGTGTCTCTTACTTGCGATTTTTTGTATCTCTTAACTTTATGGAAGGTATGTTTTGTTGTTCTTTTCGTGGTCGTTTTTTAGCATTATTATGTCTTTTTCCTAAAATGCTTTTTAATTTTTTATTTTATTTTACTTTTTTTAATAAACAGAAAGTGATATGATTACTTGTCGGCAATTAGCAAGATATGGTAGAAAAAAAATTTTGCATAAGACTAAAGTACCTGCGTTTCCCCGATGTCCTATGGTGTCGGGTACTTGCGTTAAAGTTCGAATAGCTAAGCCAAAAAAACCTAATTCAGCTAATAGAAAAATTGCTCGCGTGCGGCTTTCTAACTTTAATTACGTAACTGCTTATATTCCTGGCCAAGGACATGTGTTACAAGAGCACTCCGTTGTTCTTGTTCGCGGAGGTAGGACTAAAGACTTACCAGGCGTTCGTTATAAGCTAATTAGGGGGAAAAAAGATTTTTTGTGGGAAGAAAAATTTCTACGACGGAAGCGTCGGTCTAAGTTTGGAGTTCCAAAACCAAAAAATTAGTTAATTTTTTTGAATAAAAATATTTATGTGTTATTTGTATTAAATGCTACGAAACAGTTTAATTTTAAATAGTGTTCAAGGTACTAAAGATGCTTTTTTTTCTAAACCGCCAACAACTTTATATCATAATTGGCCATTTATAGCTTTTGATAAGAAAGATTTTACTGGTAATTTACCTAGAAAGATTAGTCTATTTGGGTTACGAATAAAAGGTCGGTCGCGTTATGTAAAATCAAATTTTTTTGGTAGGTTTTCTAATAGAATTCGGAAACGAGCTCGTGTTGTCAGTCTTAGTAATACGTTTCTTGCTGATAATGTTCGAGTAAGAAGAGCTTTGTTAGTCTCTCGTTGTTTTAATAAACAATTTCAAAAAAAATTTAATTCGTTTTTGCGTAAAGTTGGTCAATCTAGTTTTGTTTATAAAAAACTTGGTGATGATGCCTTTGACCATAAGGGAAGGTTGAAAAAAAATTTCAATCTGACTCAAAAGTTTTACCGTGTATATTACCATTATTTTATTCGCCGGGTTTTTCGTTTAAGTTTAAATAAAAAAGCTCGCTGGTATTTTTTAAAAACCCGACGAAAGGGGTTTTGTTTCCTAAACTCGCTTTCGAAAAAAAATAAAAACAAAGTTTTAAAACTTCGTCGCCGTATCCTACTTCGTCGGTTTGCCGCTTCACGCAAAAATAAAGTAAATTTGTCTTACGACAAGAAATACAAAAGATTTTTTTACTTTTTTATTAAAAAACATAATGTATTTAAAGAGCGCCATACGCACCTTTTACAATTGTTGCGTTCTTCTGGTCCTAAAAGAAGGCGTAAATTTATTATAAAAAAATTGCGTCAGGTTAAGTTTTTTTGTTTTATAAAATTACAAAAGTTTTTTAATAGTGGTTTTAACCCGTTTAGGCTTTTTTTTAAGTTGTATAAACTGCTTAGTTTACGTCAATTACGTTGGGCTATCCGTGGGTATGCTTTTCGCTTTAGTGGTGATTTTCGAAACCAATTTTTACGACATATTACTAAGTTTCTTATTAGACATAATGTATCTTTTACTAAGAAGAAGCTTTATTTTCGTTGGCTTTTAGGTAGGTTCTATGCCAACAGGTATTCGGTTAATTCGACATCTGCTATCCAAAGTAGACGGCTTTTTTTTAGATATTCTAGTTCGTCCTTAATTTTTTCTAAAAAGAAAATTATTGAAGCTACGCAGCAAAAGAATTTACTAAAGGTTAAAAAGCCGGCGTCTACTACATTACCTAATGTAATGGTTGGTGGTAGGTTAGCTGAAAATCTTTTTGGTGTAACGCGAAAAAGGTTTCGAACTTTTAATGTTTTGCCCAGAACTGGTCATTTTTTTTTATCTATTGCACGTATGTTAGCAAAAAAGGGTTTGTTACAAAGATCTTACAACTTCTTTTTTGATTATGTTTATAAAAATAAATTATTTTTTTTTAGAAAGGCTAAAGACCTTTTGAGTGTTTTTAATAGTCTCGAGTCACAGATTAGAGTTAGCGCACTGTCGTTGAAGAAGCAATCTCTTTTTACTTTGAGTAGTATCCGTGCCTTTAGGGCAGAACAGTCGTTGTTGCTAAAACAAGTGCTATTGGTTTTGATTTCTTCTTTTTGTGGTCCGGCCATAGGCGTAAACGTACTTATAGATAAAGCTATAGTGCCTCGATTGTTTGTAATTGCGCCCTTGTCTGCTTATAATTTGTCAAGTTTTTCCGATTATTCATTACCTTTTATAAAAACTCCAACGTGGATGTTTACCTCGGCAGGTTTTGTTTCTACTTTTTTTTCTAAATTTGAATGTTTCGTTGAGTTTAGGCCTTGGCAAAAAAGTGGAAAAACACACCAAATACCTGTATTTATTAAAAATAGTCGTAGAAGAAAGTTTTGCTTTTTGAAGATGTTTCGTCAAGTTTTTAGTGAAAGGGTGGAACATTCTGCACTTAATCAGGCTGTTTCAGAGTTGTCTGATTTCATTGTGGGCGGTGGTTTAACTCTTATACGTTTTACTCAATTTCGCGAAAGTATAAGAAACATTAGACCCTTTATAAAGTATTTTAAATCTTTGTTATAACGTAATTTTAAGTGTTTACTATTTTTATAATCAATTGTTATGTCTCATTTAATTTTTCAGAAGAAAGCTATTTCTAACTTGTTAGTTGCGCTAAAACCTAACAAGTCTATTTCTAATGGTCGTCGAGTTTTGCGGACTAAAAAAAATCCTTTAAAAAGTAAACGAATGCTTCGTCTTGTAAATTTTATGCCCCACATTTTAGAAGATTATGCTCAGCTTGTCCGTATCGAACGTGATCCTGCTCGGAGTGCTTTTATAGGGTTGTTTAGATTTTTACGTTCTGGGTTTTTGTCATATTTATTGGTACCCTCGGGGTTAAAGGTTGGTGATTTTTTTCGTATTAACTACCCGTCTATTGGTGAAATTAATTTTAAACAGGCGAATCTAGGTAATTGGTCTTTTTCTATAAAACCACTTGTACTGCATGCAAAAGGGTCAGTTATTCATAATTTAGAGTGTGCTCCTTTTAAAGGGTTTAAACTGTGCCGTGCAGCGGGATCTTCTGCAGTTTTAGAAGCAACATCTTTAAAGCTAGGTATTGTAAAAATTTTATTACCTTCCGGAAAATTTGCTTTTTTGCCTGGGTCGAGTTACGCCGCTTCTGGGGCAGTGTCAAACGACCAACATCATAACACGAAATTAAGGAAAGCTGGCCAAACAATATGGAGGGGTGTTCGGCCTTTGTCCCGTGGTGTTGCAATGAATCCAGTGGACCATCCTCACGGTGGTGGGGAGGGAAAAACTTCTGGTGGTCGCCCGTCTGTTTCTTTTACTGCCGTGTTAGCAAAAGGGTTTAAGACCATTAAGTATAAAAAAATTAAGAAACTAAACTTTATTAAGAAGAGATTTGAAATTTTTAAATAATACTTGCTATTTTATGTCACGTTCATTGTTTAAACCGGTTTTTACTAATTATTTGTCTAAAACTGTAGTATTTACCCAAAACTCTGCTGCGAGTGGTAGCGAACAGGGGGGTGACGTTTCTACTACTAATGTTTCTTCTAAGGAAAAAGTATCTTTAAAAAAGTTACGAATAAAGTCGTTTTTTACATTTAGTCCTAAAATTTTTCAAAAAAATATTTCAACAACCTCGTTAAACCCGGGTGTTGGCTCTTTTGGTTCATTTTTAAGTAAAGGGGGTACTCAAAAGTTGATAAGTCAGTTGCCCGGTTCGGAGGCTCCTTTGGCTATTTTTTTTAATAATATTTCTAATATTCCGGTTTCTTTGTGTGGAAAAAGACTAGCTATTTATAATGGAAAATTATTAATGCCTGTTTTTGTTAAACGATCGTTATTGGGGGTTTCGCTTCGTCATTTAGTTCGTTGTAAACGAACTGGACGGGTTATCCATGCCAATTCGATTATCAAAGCAGCTAAGAAAAAGTAGAGAAAATTTAAGTTTTTTGTAATTTTTTGTTGTAGTTTACTTAATGTTTGGTTATTTGTTATTGTTTGAAAAACAGGTATTTAGTCAGGTGGTCAATTTTTTCTATTTTTTTTGTTTTCGGTTTAATTTTGGAGTTGTTTTTCATTATATGCGTCGGGATCCTTGGTTATGGATTCATGTTCCTATGTCTTTTATGTATGTGACTTGCATTTGGGTTCATATGTATATTTGGTATGCTGAAATGTCTTTAGTGTATTTTGTTTCATGCGCTGATGAGTTTCCTTTGCTTTGGGATATTTTTACATGCATTATACTACCGTATTATTTTCCGAATTGGTTTGATTTTTACGAGGTTCCGGGAATTGAAAATATCTTTATAGAATCCTATCCCGATAAAGAGTTGAAAAAAAAACCTTAAGTTTTTTAGTTTTGCATATTTATTTACGAAAAATACATAATAACATATGGGTCATTTAATTAATCCAGTTTCTACCAGGCTTGGGTTTTCAACTTTTTGGATATCAAGCTGGTCATTAGTTAACTTAAACATGTATTCTTATTTTGCACTGTTGGATAACATTATAGTTGAATTAGTTTCCTATTTTTTTTATTACTCATCTTCAGTTGACTTTTTGTCTAAGTTTGGTTTCTTTTTTAGTCATTTTCGATTACTTCGACGAGGTTTGAATTGTTTTAATGTAAAGGTGTTTTTTATTCCTAACACCGCAACCGCCTTTTCAAAAACATTTGTTGAACTTGAAAACCAAGAGCGCTTAAATTTTGCTTATTTACTTGGATTTAAGTTTTTTAAATTATCTAGTTTTGTTAATGAGTGGATTGATCGTCGACTGGGTCAGATTAAAGAGCGACGCTCTTTATTTAGATTGCGAAGTCCTCGGTTTTTTCAAGGTGAAACTGTGTTAAACTTAAAAGAGCGTCTTTTATTTCATAAGTCAATACTTTCTTGGGGTTCAAAAAAGCGCAAAAATCGAGTTAACTGGATTAGTGCTATGAGAGCTGTTTGTGGTAATACAGTTAAGTTTAGCGTTAAACGTTTACAAAAAGGTAACCTCTTTTCGTTCTTTTGTGAAGCTAAACAAAAAAGGCAAAAGAAAATTGCTGCTTTATCTCGATCATTGAATACCCGAGTAGGTTTACCAATTTCGCTAGAGGGTACTTTGGTTGGTTTTTGCCAACAACCAATTAGGGCATCAACAAAATTCTTAAGGTTTTCACATTTGCGAAAAACTCTAGGTATAAAAAAACAACCAAAAGTTCTCCTATTGTCAAAGCTAAAGTTATTTAAGCAACGGTTTTTGGCGTTAGTAGCATTTTCACGGTTACGGCGTACCGGTCTAGCCTTATCGTTCTTTAACTATTTGTCGGGTTTGTATTCTAGTTTTATTTCTGAAAGTCTTTGTTTTCTACCTTCGTCTTATAAGCCAGTCAAAAATCCGTTTAGAGTCTCAATAAATTTTTCGTCAGTAAACAGCTTTAAACTTTTAAATCCTCAATTTATTGCACGCTTCATTGCTAAGCGTTTATCTTATGGTATTCCATTGCGTCGTGTTCTGCAGCCTATTGTAACTGATTTAAATAAAAATATTAAAAAATCTTCTCAGTTACTTTCAGGATTTAGAATTAAGTGCTCTGGGCGGTTTAGTAGAGCCCAGATGGCCAGTGTTACTGTTGAACGAGCTGGTAGTTTGTCAATAAGTAGTATAAGAAACTTGGTTAGCATGGGATACTCTACTGCTTTTTTGCGATACGGGGCTTGTGGTATTAAAGTTTGGATATCTTCAAGTGATTGGAATTCGTGTTCTTCAACTATTGCTAATAACAAGTTGTCTGTTTTAAAGATTTTAAATGCAGTAGTTTTAAGCTTTACGAAACAAGGTAAAAGATTACTTAAGCCATATTTTTACAATTATTTGGTTTCATTTTTTTTAGTTAATTTGTTTTTAGTAGACGAAAATACCACTAGTAGTGTCGGTGGTTATGCTGTAGAGGCTGACTCGGCGTTGTCTACAAATTTATTGATGAATGCTAGTAGCCAGAGTGCTTTGTTGTCTGACGAAGAGTTCGGATTATCTGATATTACTTTATTTAGTTTTTTAAAGTTTTATCATTCTTTTCGTCGAAAACGGAGGGAACAGGCTATTCTGCGTTTTCGACAACAGGGGCTCGTGAGAAGGCAACAATGGAAAAGGGTTCACAGAGGCGATTCATCTTTTTTTAAAGGTAAAGATAAAATAACTGTAACAAAAAACCATTATCGAGAGGGTTTCCAAAAAGGGTTTAAGTCTAATAAAAATGTTCGGTTTACTTTAAATAAGAACTTAAAAAATATTACTATTAATATACAAAATAACAAAAAGTATAGTCAAAGTTTTTTTAATGTTAGTGGCTCAAAAAGGAAAGGTTTTACTAACACTAAAACTCCTTTTTTTACTACATTCCCTACTACCCACCTCAGGGAATAATTTTGTGCGTTTTGTAGAGTAGCTGTTTACGAGTTAAAACAGTTTGTGGTTAGTTGTGTTTCTATGTAGTAATATTATTATTTTTTATATACTGTAGTTTTACTATGTTATCAAACTTAGGATTTTTAAGAGCTATAGGTCGCGCTCGTCGGAAACATTTTAGAAAACTTGCTTTTAAAGGCTCTAATTCTTGGTTAAGTTACGGAAAGAAAAAACCTCGAATCACAACTTCAGCTATTTTACCGAGCTCAGAAGGAATTGTTTTAAAAGCTACTCAGTATGGGGTTGTTAGACACTCAGAGTTGGTTGCAATGTACAAGATAATTAGGCGTAAGCTTGATAAGAGGGGTAGTTTGCTTATATACACACTTCCCTTTGTTTCTGTTACCGCAAAACCCTTGGCTGTTAGGATGGGTAAGGGTAAAGGAGCAATTTCTAGTTGGGTAATTCCTTGTATTCCAGGTAAATTAATTTTTCGAATTTTTGGTGTGTCAGAGGGGGTAGCTAGAAGTGCTTTACGCGCAGCGGCTCGTAAGTTAAATTTTGAAACTGTTATTACTTCGTTTAGAGTTAAACGGCCTTTAAAAAGTAATATTGAGTATGAACACCAGGTATTTAAATTTCAGATACGCAGACCGGCAACATCATATATTTTTTTAAATTATTATTTAGATATGCTTACAAGGGGAAACGCTATTTTACGAAAATTTAAGCGACGAAACCAAGCAAAGTTTTCTCGAGTAGTTGGTAGTAAGAAAGTATAGTTTTATTTGTGCGTATCTACGGTTGGTTTACAAAGAAGAGGGGGCAATATTGAAATGGCAGTTTTTGATTATTCAAAAGTATCTTTAATTGATAACGCGGGGGCTCGGATTGGTCGTTGTATACAAACGTATAAAGTTGCAAAAAAACGAGGTGCACGTGCGGGGGATGTTGTTTTATTAACCCTTAAGCTTGTGGTTCCAGATAAAAAATTAAAACAAGGTGATTTATCAAAAGCGGCGGTTGTTTGTTCGAGGGATTGGGTAATTAGGTTTTCAGGATACCGCTTAAAGGCGTTTGCTTCTCTCGCTGTATTATTATTTAATTTATCCTTGTTACCTCGAGGTAAGCGTGCAAAGGGTATTATGTTTGAAGAAGTATCAAAAGGGTTTTCACAGGGGTCAAAAACTTTGGCATTGGCTTCTGTGATTGTTTAAATTTTTAAAATATATTTGTTATTTTTCTTTATTGTAAGTTTAGATATACACTCAGATGAAGTACAAGTTTAACTTATCTACTGTTGCACATCAACGAAAAGGGTTGATGTATTTTTATGATAGATGTTTTTTTCTTAAGTTATTAAGTACCCGCAAAAAAAAGGTATGTAAAAGTTTTATAGTTCCAAAAAATGTATACCCTTCGTTAGGTATTGGGTTTTCACTTAATAATTTAATGAAGAGTACTTTGTACATTTCGACCCAAGAATCGGGGATACTTTTTTATAGGCTCGCACTGGAGGCTTTGGGTGTTGTTAATGTTAATTCTTTTGTAAAAACGGTAACCAAAGATTACCAAAATTATTTTTTTAATGTTTTTTGCACTAAGCAGCTAGAGAATTGTTTTTCGTTTGACTATTTAGGTTCTGTTTCTGTTGTACTACGAACAGCAGCGTTAGTTTTAAATCCGGTTTACACTATACAATCCTTTTTGTATCAAACAAAATACCATTCGACCGGGTTCTGTTTGTTTGGTAATCGTTTAGACTCGTTTGGTTACTTGAAGTGGTTTGATTTGGTTCAAAGTTTATTTGGGTTGTCGGATTTACACGTTAATTTGAATGTTCGATATAACCGCTGGTTACTGCGTGTGCTATTTTTAGTTTTGGCTAAAAAGAACGTAGGTAAGCCTAATTGTTTACCTGCGTTTTTATCGACTTTTGTTGGAGTTCACCCTAAATACTTTAACTATACTAAAGTAACTAGTGGTCTTTCATTTAAAATTATTTATACGAACCAAGTTCGTGTACGTTTTTTGTTTTAAAAAAGTTTTATGTTTTTTACTGTTATTAAAGATGTTGAAGCTTAATATTTATAAAAAGAAATGTAGGTTGTTAGAGAGCACTGTGAAGAAAAAGTATATAGTTAGTAACTTTTTATTTAGGTCTGTTCAGCGCTCGTGTAATTTTGACGTTTACTTTACAGAAGCACGGCGTTTGGGTTTACTTTTTATTTGGACTCATCACTATTTGAGAAAGGCACTTTTTCGGTCGTTGCACTTTAAATCTCAGTGTTTAGTAACTTGGCGAACTGGGTCAGTTTTTAGTTTTTTTAAACTTACACGCTTGGAGATTAGGGAACGCGCGCATTTAGGATTTTTGAGCGGGGTTCAAAAATCATCGTGGTAGCCAGTATATACTAAAGCGTGTTTTTTTTACTGTAATATTTATAAACGTAAGTATAATGTTATTATTAATTGTAGCTAATTTATTATGTATTTCGTACGTGTTAGAAAAATTAGAGACTCGTTTAAAAAGTTTTCTTCATCAGAATTAACACAGTTGGTTTGGTGTTTAAACCAGTTAGCTAGGCGTAAGTTTACTAAAAAACTTCCGATACCTTACACTCGTTTAAATTTTCAAATATGTCAATTTTTAATGCGCCGAGGATTTTTGTCTGCAGTTAAAGTTACACCGGCAAAAAAAACGGATTATCTAGCTGGGTCGATTTGTGTGCGTATACGCATGCTCAGCGGTATTAAAAAACCGTTTAGTCGGGCGTCTTTACAAGAATTTCGTTATACGCACTACCCGGGACGGTACGGGGCTAATTACTCTGGTACTACTATGTCTTGGTGGAGGTTACGACCTTATAGGGATGCTAAACTTGTTGTTGTTAAAACATCACTTGGTTTAATGACAGCACACGAATGTGTGTATTATCGAGTTGGTGGTAGGGTTTTGTTAATTTTATATTAAATATATTTGTTTTAAAGTTCTTATAAATTAGCTTGCAGTATAGTTATGTCAACTCAAATTCGGATATTTTCATTTAACAAAGGTTCGCTAAACTGTTTTTTATATCTTTTTGCTAAGTCTTTAAAAAAGGAAGCGTTTTTATTGCAAAAAGGGTTAAGTCAAAGTCGTTTTAATAGTTTAATGTGTTTTAATAAGCTTTTTAATTTAAAGAATAGGTGTATTAAGCAACAATTATACACACGTCAGGCTGATTTACTGAAAGTAAACTCTAGTTTACTAAAGTTTTGGTTTGCTGAACTTTCTTTAGTTGGTTTAGGGTTTAGATTTTCGGTTCAGGATTCTGGGTCCTCGTTTCGATTAAATTTGGGGTACAGCCATTCAATAGTTTTACCTTTAGGTGTGAGTTTGTTTTTACTAAAAAAAAAAAAAANNATAAAAAAAAAAAAACGTTGTTTGGTAGTTAGCTCAGATTTATTAATGTTACGTAAAACTGTATACCAAGTTTTAAAGTTGCGTAAAGTTAATAAATATAAGTTAAAAGGATTGCAACTGAAAGGTGTAACTTTTAAACTTAAGCCTGGTAAGCGAAGTAAATAAAATTTTTAGTTGTTTTGTATAGTATTTATTAAAAAAATGTTGAAAATTTTTGGTTTAGGTCAATTTACAAAGTTGGATTTATATTGTAAATATAGTGGAATTACAGTTAATAATAAAAACTTAGCTCGGGCGCACAGCAAGCTATCTTTATTTAGTAATACTAATAAATACAAACAAAGTTTTAAAACTCACTCTCACGCAGTAGTTGGTGAAGTTAATGAGTTTTTTAAATTTTTGAATGACAGCGCGTTGGGTTATTATTTAAAAAGATACCTAAAGCGTCGATTACTTGTTTTGCGTAAAAGTCGGTGTTGGCGGGGTCTTCGTCACGAGCAACATTTACCCGTAAGAGGTCAGCGTTCAAAAACAAATGCAAATACTAGAAAAAAAAGATTAGCGTAGTTTAGAACTTACGTATATTATGCTATTATTTATAAATATACGATTTATTTAATTTTACATATATATAAAAAACAATATGACGAAAAATTATAAGTTTAATAGGAGGAAAAAAAATATAAAAAGTACATTTTCGGGGCAAAACACACAACAAGCGAGTACTCTTGTGGAGTCTTTGAAAAATCTTACAGTTGCAGAGTTTGTTAAAGCAAGTAAATTTCAGAAAAATATATTTCAAAAAAAGTTTAATAAAAATAAAAAGTACCCCTATCAAAAAAAAAAGAGTCGCGGTAAAGTTAAGAATTTTATTAAAAAAAGAATAAAATTTTTAAGAAAAAGAAATAAATTTATTAAATTAAACCTAACGTTTCCTTTTAGGTGGTTTGTTTTATCAAAGTTTTTTAGTAAAAAACGGTTGAAAAAACGTTTGAGTAAACTTAAACGCTTACGGCGTTTTAGGTATTTAATGCGTTTAAAGTTAAGGTTTTTTACAGTAATTGCAAGACTTAAGCGAAAACTTTTTTATAGAATTAAATCTAATCGTTATTTTTTTTTTAATAAATACAAATGTTTGGTTTCTTTAAATTATCCTTCGCTTGTTTGGATTCGCAGGCGAAAAAAGTTTAATTTGTTTATAACACTATTTTTAAAAAAAAAATATTCATTGCTATCCCGGTTGGAGGAGGATATCTTAAAAAGAAATAGCAATTTTGCTGTAAACAAACATTACCAACGCAAACGAAATTTTATTTTAAAAAAACTTAATCGTCGGTTAAGAAGTATTCGTAAGCTTTTTAAAAGTTTTTGTATACGTACCACTAAGCAGTTTGCTTTTTTGCGTAGACGAAAATTTGTATCGTTTTTTAATTTAAGACTTAAAAAATATAAAAAAGATAGATTAATTTATAATTTTTTATATTTTTTGAAGACAAAAAAAAACCGTATTAAGAATTTAAAATTATTGTTTCTGCGGTTTTTTTTTGTAAAATTTAGTTACAAAAAACAAACAAACAAGTTTTTTAGGACATTTATTACTTGTTTTAAACGTCCTGTCCTGTTCCGATACCGGCAGGCGTTGGCTAAGGCAACCAGGCGGTATCGAACACGATACCTAAGGCGAAGGACAAAAAGTCGTTTAGGGGTATACAGTCAATTTCGTGTAAATCACCGGTTTTTGTCTAAGTTTGTATCATTTACTAGGCGGTTAGTTGTTCCAAAGACTAGGCGGACTTGGATTAAAAACTATAAATTTTATAAAGGCAAGTGTATTAGCAAAGGATATTGGGCTAAGTTTCAACCACCGCCTGTGTTAAGATCTGGTTTTCGGTTTCGGTGGTTTTTATTTCGACCAATAAAAAAGGTTCAATTTTTAAAAGACTTTAGCCGTCGCCGGTGGCAAAACAATATTTGGTTATGGCGATCAAAAGAAAACAGAAGAAGGCTGAGGAATGTGTTTAAATTTACGAGATTTGGGCTAAACCGCAATTCGTTTTCACATTTTTACTTGCAGTATTTTGGCACTAACTCAGTTTTTTCAACAATGTTGTTTTCAGTTTACAAAAAAAACTCTCACACTCCTTTAGTGTTTGAATTTGACGTGTACAAATTCTTTGTTTTAAACTTTTTAAGTTTTTCTAGTATTTCTAGTAGAGTTTTCGAGGAGTTAGGTATTTTACCTAAAGTTGCGTCTTCTTTATTATCTGTATCTCGAAATAAACTTTTATCAACGGTAAATCAAAGTCAAAAACCGGTATCGTTTTTAGTTGTTTACTTGATGCATAAAAAACAAAAATCCATTAATGCTTTATTCGACGGGCTTACTTCACTTAGGCTCCAGACCAAAAAAAGGAGAATTGCGTTACTTAAACGAGACTCTTCTTTTGTAAAAGCCAGAAGGGAAATTACGCTTAAAAAAGATAAAAAAAGTTGGTTCAACTTTTTAAAATGGCGAAACTGGAAGCGGCGTTTTAGCCCCTTGTTATTTAAAACTGTAAGCATGGTTAAAAATCTTAGTATATATAATTATGTTTTGTTATTATCTAAGCAATTAAAAATTTTTTCAAATACTGCGTTACAACTAGGTGGTTTTTTAAAAAATTTTTCTCTTACGTCTTCAAAGTGTAAAGGATTTTCTTTTATAAAAAGGTGGTTTTATAGGAATTTAGGTAAACGTTTAAGGCTTCCGTTTCAGAAAAAAACATACAGAAGGTTTCGAAAAATTCTTTTGCAAAGGCGGTTGGTCTACAGGTTAAAAAAGTTTGGGCCTGTTAAAAAAAGTATAATAAAAGATCGAAAAATCAAACATAAGAGTTTAAAGACTAAGTTTTTAAAAAAGAAAAAGAACCGGTTACCGACGTTTGAAGAGCGTTTTGCAGGTTACAAGAAAAAAAACTTGTTGTACAAGTTTTTTTCGACAAGATTTGCTACTGGGTTATTTAAGATGCGAAGAGTGGTTTGGTCAGAGGCAGATTTAAGAAATATTTCTCGAAAGTACAAACGTAGACTGTATAGCCGAATTTTACAGAAAGTCCCTTTGCACGAGAGAGTTTACTTTCGACCGTGGTCTCTGCGCTGGTGGGATTTTTATAACAAACGTTTTATTCGCGCTAAAAATGAATTTATAGCTGGATTGATTACTAGTTTAGGGATTGTTGTAAAAGTTACTTTAAACAATGTTTTTGTCGGAGTAGTTGATGATGCGGGCAGTCCTTTTACAGTTTGGTCGGCTGGATCTGTTGGGTTCAAAGGTCCAACAAAAAAGACAACAACCGCTGTGGATTTGTTATTAGAAGAAGTGTTTGGTTTTGCTCAAAAGATTGGGTTTGATAGTTTTAAAGTTGCATTTGCGTCGTCTCCAACTAGTTTTTTAGCAAAACGTTTTTTAGGGTCGTTTACCCGCCCGCATTTGTCTGTTCAGTCAGTTAGCTTTTGCGGTAAGTTACCTCATAATGGTGTTAGAGCGCGTAGACAAAAGCGCAGGTAATTTTTAAATTAAAAAAAATTTAATAAATAAATAGTTACTTATATATTAAAAATAGTATTTATATTATATCCTTTATAGACTATGTTTAAATTTGAATTATCAGAATTAATAACTTCAGGCAGATTATTTTTTTCTGTTTCATTTATAGTTTTTACGTTTTTTTATTTGCTTTATAAGTTTGGTGCCCTTAAGAAATCTGGTTGGCCAATTTTATTTATAAAAAACGCAAGTGACTTTACTTATCGTTATTGCGTTGCGATTTTGACCTATATTCGTGATACGGTAGTTTATTTGTACAGGCGCTACTACAAGTTCACGTTCTTTTATTTTTTTTTTAAAAAGCTTTCTAGTTACCCAGTTGATTTTATACTTTTTATTTTTAGAAGCAAAGAGAATTTAAAAAAATTTCTTTGGCACGTTCTTGATTGGACTGTTTCAATAATTGTAATGGCTATTATGTCGGTAGTTCATGAGCTTATTTATTATGTTCCAGGTTGGATTACAACAATTTGTTATTTTATTACGACTCATGTTGTGTTTACTGACTACCTTGAATCGTTTACTAGGTATAAAAGAAACTTGGATTATTTGAATAATATGTATCATAAGCTTGACGCAAAAAAAAGAGATTTATTTACAAGCTCTGTTTATTGTGCTGGAGTTTCGTTTGCAAACTTTTTTCTTTGTGTAATAGTTGTTTTTTTTTATCTTTTGTGGTTTGCGGTTCCGACTTTTTTTGTTATTTTAGCTTTTAGTGTATTTTTTTGGGCTTTGCTTGCTATTATATTTATTGTTAAATACTTGCGATTTATTTTTAAAAATCAAGCTTTTATAACCTTTTGTAAAACTCAACAACTTGTTTTTTCTAAAGTTTCGTTGTTGTTTGTTCCTGTTGCGGCGATTGCTTTTAAAAAAAAAGCTCTTCGTACAGATAAGGAATTAAAAAGGGATGAAGAGTACGCGGCCCAAGGGAGGAAAGCGTTTCTTGATACTCTAACAGTTAAGCATTCACTTTTTGAATTGTCGGAGGAGCGAGAAAATTTGCGTGAGGCTCCTCCGACAGCAAATCGAGTTTTCGTTAACGAAGGTTTCTTAAGTACTGCAGACCTTGTTGGGTGGCTTAACAAAAATAATCGTAATGTTTTTCAGGAGTGGGTTCGTTTAAACGCCTCAAAAAAACAGCCTATACCTTTTGTATTTATTGGGTCTGACAGTCAGGCAGGCGCGGCTGAGAAAGGGTTTACAAAACTTTTTTGGGTTAATGATTTGGTTGTGAATAAAACTTTTGTTAATCGCCTAAACTATTCTGTTATTGAAAGTTTCGACGGAACTATGCTTAGTGATGCAACAACTAGTAATACTGTATTTCAGCCAATAGTGTATTGTGAGGGTAGCCTGCTAACTGCCGCTATTGAAAAATCATTTACAGTAACTGATAATTTAAAAATTTCATTGTGTAAAAGTTCAATTGCTTCTTGGGTTGACCTTGACTATGATCAATACATAAAACAATTTGTTTTAAACCGTGTTTTTAATAAATTAAAATTGCAGTCACTAAACGGTATTGGTCATAGTGACCAGCATTTGTTATTAGGTACTGGAGTGCGTTCGGCGGTTTATAAGGTATATACTCCAGACTTTTTAGTAAATCAAAATTATAATTTTTTAAATAATCCATTTAGGGGTGATGAATTGTTTGATTTATATTCTAACCGCAATCTTACTAAAAAAGGTAGGATTCTTCCTTTGGGCAAATTAACGGATATTGTTTTACTGTTAAAAAGTCTTAGAACTTTATACCAAACCTTAGATTGCTTTAGTAAGACATCTGATTTTGAAATCGAAAAAACTTTTAAAGTTAGTTCGTTATTTAAACTACGTGATAAACAGTCATTTAGTAATTTAAAAGAGCTTGAATACAGTTTAATAACAAAACGTTTTAATGAGTTTTGTTTAGCCTCGCCGTTTTCGTTTTTACCCTACTCGCACATTCATCATATTTCGTATGAAACACGTCCGGACAGGTTTTATTTACTACCAACATCTATTGATACAATTACTAGAGCATTTTTAAATCGTTTAATTGCTAAATTTGTTAGGCAAGTAAATCTAAGTAATTTTTATTTAATAAGTCGAGAGGTCCAAACTGGTTTAGGGAGCCCTTCACGTACTAGTTTACCTAACTCAATTTTATCAAAACTTGAGTATGTTTTGTATAAGTTTTTTTCAAATAATGAAAATTTAGTAGTTAATAGTAATACGCAATTATTTGAGGATACCCAAAGTTTTGGTGATTTAAAATATGAAAAAAGTTTACACTACTTTGGTTTACTTAACTCTTTTCAAAAAGTAAATCGTTTAAACGATTTACTTTTTGTTTGTGATGAACTATTTTCCTCAATTAACTTTTCTTTATTTGGGCCTAAGCTTTTATCCCTAGTTTACAATCCGTGCTATTCTAGTTTCTTAAAATTAATTATTAATTTTAAGAAACTAGGAAACTTGGAGTCTTTACAAAATTGTTGGTTTTCTTTGTTGTATAATTTATTTACTTCTGAAAAAATAAAATCATTTAATTTAGTTAATAAACCTGTGTTAGGTATTTACCTATTATTACTTTGGCGATCAGTAATAAAAAGTATTCAAGCATCGTTTTCGTATTTTTTACCAAAAACTTATTTGAATCAAACATATAATTATATTTTAACAACTGATTCTTTAGTTAAGAAAGTCGGAGGTATAGATATTCGTGATCGTTACGACTTTGGTATGACTGGGCTTAAGGTTAATAATTTTTTGCACCCTTTTACTGCTGTTTATAACCGAAATTTAATGTCAGTTAATCTTTTTGCTTTAGTTGATTACAAAAGGAATGAAACTAATAGTGAATCCTCTTGCACTGGGTTAGAGTACAATCCAAATACATTTTTTGATAAAACAAAGACTAACTATATTTGGTGGTGGTTGTCGTCTTTTAAGCACATTTCAAAAGAAGAGCGCAGGTACCGGCGATCTATTGGAGATACTAGTTTTGAGCGTAGTGATGTTTTTGCTCTTGTTGCTAGCAACTTTTTGTCCCTTTTATCTGAATCGTACTCTGGTGCTACTTCGTTGGATTTTCTGAATTTTGCTGCTTTATCCTACGACCCAACAGGTGGTTTAGGTTCCACAAACATTGCTCCAACAGAACGGTTTTTTTTATCAGAAGGCATTACTGGTACTTATTCTAAGTATGTTGATTGCTATCCGGCTATTGACTTTGTTAGGCAAGATATTTTGCGTCGTGATTTAGAAGCCTATGCTGGTTCCGATGAAGAGTTTATGGCAGAGAGAATTAGGTTTGCGTTAGAAGATGAGCAAGAGAGACGCGAAGAGAAGGCAGCAGGGCCTATTATAGCAGATGATTTTGACCAGCCCCCACCTGAACCGTTAATGGAAACGGTGGACTCTCCTTTTTATCTAGAGAAAAATTGGATATTTGGTCACTATAAGTGGGATCAAATATTAACCGAAGATGTAATTTTAAGGCCACATTCGCTTTTGCCTAGGTTGGAAGGTGCTGACCGGGCGGGTTTTCCTTTACGTTATTGGTATTATGGTTACTACAATAAATTTTTAGTTCGCTTTTTTCGAGCATTTTCGTATGTTAAGTACAAACGTGCTCGTTTGTATTACAAAACGGTAGCATTAAACCCACTGACCCCATTGTTATATTTTTTTAAAAAAAATAAATCTGTTTTCTTTTTTAAAAAATCTAAAAAATCTAAAAAAGTTAAACGGCTTTCTAAACGGTTTTTTAATACCGCAACAGGTCGGCGTCGTAAAGGCATCGTTAGGTTAAAACGCTGTAATAAATACCTTTTCAGGGAGCGTGTTTTTGTGAATAAAAAGTTTAGGCGAATTTTGTTTCGTAGCATTTCTAACTTATTTACGAAAGGTAAAGATAATTTAATTTTATCAGACCCACACCCACACGACCCGCTTGGTGGCCCAGAGTTACGACAGCGATCGTTGTTTCGTGATTTACAAATGCTTATGATAAATAACAGTCAGACAAAAAAAGAGTTACGACAGCGATCTGTTATTAGCAGCAAAAAGCGAAGGTTGGGTTTGGATCAATCTTTTGTAAATTTTAGTTCTGATAATGCTGATTTAAAAAATTTTAAAGTTTACTCAGTAATGAGACCTTCGTTGGTTAAAATTCTACGGCAAAAAAACCGGTTTAAGCCCATTAGAATGTCTAACCTAGAGCCGTTTGTTAGAAAAAATGATTTATCCAATATAACTCGTGTGGGTGTGGGGGTTTCGCCTTTTATTAGTAAAGTAGCCAAAGTTTTACGTAAAACCAATCAAGCGTTGCAACTAGCGAAACGGGTTAAATTAAATCTTACAAAAATTAAAAAAAAAAGAGCTTCTTCTGTTTTAAAACTATTGAGGGCTAATGCTTTGGCTGTTCGTTACTCTAAACGCATAAAACGTCGAGATAATCGAATTAGGCATTTTTTAACTGCGGGAAAAACACTTATTAAGCACGATGAGGGGACACGCTATATTCTTGGGAAATATTCTAGACAAAAACGCCTTAGAACATATGGGGTTGTTCGTTCACCTCGAAAACATGTGTTGTTTAAAGCTTTTGATGATGATAATTTTGATTATGAGATGGGACTAACAGCCAAGGAATTTACAGAATTAAAAGAAATAGAAGGGCTGGCTCGTATTCAAAAAGGTCAAACAGTTTACCCTAATTCTTTAGAATTAAGTAAAATCTCAAATAAATTGTTTGGCTTGTCAAATTTAGAAAAAACCAAAAATATTTTTGAAACTTATTTTTTATCAAAAAACCCAAGAAAGGTAAGTTTTCTAAAAAATTTTGTAACTTTACCGTTGTTGAAAAAAATAAATTTAAATTATCATAAGCGGTTACTACAAAACGGTAACAGCTTACTTGTTGACGGGCAATTGCAGCAGTTGGACAACTATTCTTTGTTCTTAACCCTTTTGAGATTACTTAAACACAAACAAGATTTGCATACGTTTGGTAAGTATAAGGATATTTTTTTGTTTAAAAAATTAAAAAAAAACAGTAATTTCTTATATTCCGAACATTCTTTTGAAGAAAGTTTCTTTACACTGCTGGGACAGCGGGCCCCTTTAGTTCAAAACCCTGTTCTAATTAAACCTATTTCTAAAAGTTTGGTTTTTGATCATAACCTACTTCAGCGGGGGAAACTACCCTTTTTAAATAAGTCAGACCTTTTTAAAAAGGGTAAAGGTCTAAGTTTTGCGTCTAACACGGTTGCAAGCTTGTTTTTTTTTAATTATGTTTTTTTAGGAAAAGGGGTGTTTTTTGGTGATCCTATTGTAAATCCAAAAAGGTTAGCGTCCACGACTACAACAATAGGTGAAATTTTTGCTTATTTAAAAGGTAAGCATAGTTTAACTAATGTTGATCGAGTTATAAAAAATTTTTTAGATCTTGTTAATAGTAAAATTTCCTTTTCACCTGTTGAAAAAAAATATAAAAATACATACAGGCTTGAAAAAATATTGAATAGAAGAATGCCCTCGCTTCGTATTATAACTGCTAACAAAAAAGCACCGTTTTTTGTTCAGTGGCCTTTCAAGGTTAGCAAACAATTAACAGAGTCTGGTAAAAAGAAAAAACGAAGGCTTATTGAGACCAAAGAAGTTAAACTTTTGCGTGGTCTTTTCCTTTTTAGTAAAGTTCGTTTTTTAAACTCAGCATTAGGTGTTTTTGCTCCTTGGTCTAAGAGCGCAGCCAAAAGGTCTCCTGCTGTGAGAGTTTGGAATTCTTTAATGAATGAAAAGCGCTTTGAGGGTAGTTCGTTTTTAGTTAATCGTTCAGTTGTTGGTGATAGCACAGAGTTTAGAAAAGAAGTTGGTCGGGCAATCACAGGTGTATTATTACATAAAGATTCGAAAGAGCAGTTTACAGGTTCAAAAGAAATGTTGTCTATTACTGAAAAAATGTTTTCTTACTATAGAAAACATTTTAGGTTTGAACCGTTTTTAAATTGGTCTTTTAATACTAAAAAAGTTTTAGTTTATGACTATTGGAAAAGGTTTTTCGAAGTTTCTCATTTCAATTTGGTTTTACAAAAAGTTCGGTATTTACAGCAATTAAAAAAGAATCTGATAGATACCAGTATTCATCATAAATTTTCTCCTTTGTCGTACGATCTACGCTCTCAACTACCTGTTTGCTCTTTTATACGCACTCGTCAAACCTTAAAATCTAATTATATTTTTAGATATAAACAAAAAAGAATCAAGCCGGGTAGCTTACGTAGGCAATTAAGGTTTTTGTACCTTGCGCATGGGGAGCTTAACTTTTATAAGTATAATGTAAACAAAATACCTATTGAATCTGTAACTTTCTATAAAGATCGTAATGCACCGGAGCTTTATAAAGCCTATGACAAATATCCGTTAGATTCTATTACGGCGGAGGCTCGGACTAAATTTTACAAACGTAAGAAGTTGTTTATAGAGTATAGAGTAGATCGTTTTTTACAAAAACATGGCTTAGTGGCAACTACAAAAAATATTTCAACACAATCGTCGTTTAAACGTGCGGTAGCAGCTGCCATTCGTTTTAACGCCCTTGCAGATGAGTTTTCTTATAATGTTTTGCCATTGTATTCTCGGATAAAATTACCATGGTTATCTTTTGATCTAAATAAACTTCGTGTTCAGCTTGATGTAAAGAAAAACAGACCGCTTACAAGAAAATTTAGAGTTATGATTAATCCGTCTACTAACGTAAATGACGAAGGGGTGCGGAAGTCAAAGGACCTGGCTGACTTTGTAGATTATTTTTATGAACACGAAAGAATTTTTTACAATCCTGACGTTTCGTCCATCACAGAATTTAGTAACCAAAGTTCAAATTTTGAAAGGCCTGGGTTTAAGTTATCTTTTGTTTCTGAGTTGATTACCCGAAAGCTATTGATAAATCAAGAAAATGTACCTTTGTGGTTTTTAAACTGGTTGCAATCAGAGGGGTATGTTTTGTTACACCGATATGTTGCTTATAAAAAACATACACACAATACTTTATCGCAAGTTTCTCACGCTCCGGTTCCAAACAGTTCAGGAATTGAAAAGCTTGTGGCAGCGTTTGATTTAGATCTTGAAGATACTGTTCTGTACGAAACGTTAAAAAAAAGTTTTTACAAACCGTTATTTTCAAGTTTATACGCACAACACTCAACTTTTTCTGAATCTGTTTTAAAAAAAAACGTTCCTCAAACTAAAAATGATTATAGTAAATTTGTTAATGAAATCCCTACAGTTTACGATGTTCTTTTATCTAAAGCTGTACGCTCTTTTTTTATGACACAAGGTGTTAAGAAAGAAATACAAAAGACCAGTTGGCACAAAACTGAATATTGTAGAGCAAACCGTTTTGGTTGGTTATTGCCTGTATGGACTTTAAGGACTTTCAAGCGACTTAACATATTAAATTTTATATCTCTTAAAAAAGATATAAAATTTAAAAATGAATTAGGAATGAACAGTTTAAACAAACAACTGACTATTAATAGTGCAGACGGTTATTTTTACTATTTGTTACTTAGAGAAAAATCAGCCCCAGAGATGGAGCTTAGTCCATTGTTTGCAACAGGGGCCGAGGAACCAGTTTTTAGTTCCCTAAATCGCCCGTTTAACTTACTAGGTCAAAAAGCTTTTTCGTTTGATTTAAAAGGATTTAAATCAATTTTTTCAAAAGATGATTATATTAGATTTAGGAATTTTCTTCGCTGGGGAAAGGGTTATAGGTATTATTGGCGAAAATCAAAAAAAAAACAAAAACCTTTACGATCAGTACAGACTAAAAGGTTTAGGCAACTTCGAAGTACTCGGTTTTTTATAAAAAATAAATATTTTTTGCCGGAGAAGCGTATGCAAAGGCAGCGAAACCGTTCTTCATGGGGTAGTCCACATTACTGTTTTTTAAAGTCCAAACGTATATGGCAAAACATGTTTATAAACTTCTTGTTTTACATACATATAATCTGTTATCAGCGAGTTTTAAGGCGATTAGCAAGCAGTTGGGAAGTAGCCGATAGTCCGTTGAGATATTATAGTGCTAAAAAACGCAAGATTTCACAAGAAAAACTTCCTAATTATTTTGATCACAAATTAGTTGCTAATCCTGACCAAACCGATGCTTTTTCAAAAAACTTTGCCGACAACATAGAGTATAATTCAAATTACGTTTCTTTTCGTTGTGTCAATAAGTCTTATAACAAACGGTACAGGCCACCTTTAGCTCGAGATCTTAAAGAAGATGCTAAAACACCACAGCAGAGGTATGCAGAAGCACGATGGGCTTGTCATAAACTATTTGAAGATCTTATGGTAGGAAAATATTTTTTCTTACCTGATAAAGAATGGGAATTTTCAGCGGGAGAGGATAACAGAGTAAGCCGCTTTCAGTTTTTTTCAATACAAGCAGAGGAGTCAAAAAAAGTCTTAAGAAAACGAACTCCAACTTTTCTTTATCCACCTAAAGCAAGGTATGTTCCACAGCTTATGGTCTATCCTTCTGAGCAGCTACCGCGTACAGTAAGGGTTTCTTATTTCTTGCAATATAAAGACTTCTTAAAAAAGCAGGGGCGAACTTATATGACCTTTTTAGATCGAAATTTTTCTCGTTTACGCGGTTCTCGGCTAGTACGTAAAGGTCAACGTGTGTATAAAAGAGTTTTACCATTAGACAATGCAGTAAAGATTAAAAAAAATCCTTATGAGTTTAATATCTTTACTAGTAAAAAAAAAACTCCTCCACCTTTTGTACTGGAAAAAGTTCATTTTCCTTCTAAGTATGACGAAGACAGTATTTCAGCAATTCAGTATAGTAAACAAAAAACGCATAGAGACAGTGATGCTAGTTTCTTTTCTGAAAAATTTCAGAAAGAACGAAGTGTTCGACTTTTTGGTGCTATTCACAACCGAGCGCTTATCTCAAAATTAGAGCTGTTAAAATCAGGTCTTACGTACCAATTAGACGAGACACTGGCCACGTCTAGGCGTGATCCGTGGGAACCAAAAAGACCTTTACTTTTCTTAAGGTATGTAAATAATTTTTATTTCGTACGTAATTCAAAATTTTCACGTTCGATTACTAGTTTGCCAGCATTGTTTTCTACAAAACATTTAACTGTTCCTTTTGAGCGTTTTAATCATAACGATAAAATGTCTTTTAATAAGCATGTTGTGTATTCTGGAATGTACAAACGTATGCGTGATAAGTATGCGTGGACAGGTGATGAAGCTTTTGAAAAAATGTATAGTGATCTTGAACAGGACCCAGATGCAAATAAGGAGTTTAAGCATACGGTTAGTTTGTCGCAAGATGAACAGGCGTACGCCGAGAGATCGTTTTCTTATGCCTTAACACATTTGTATGGATTACACCGACCGATTTTTGACATTAGTACTTTAAATAACTTTTTAAAAGCTAAAACACCTACTGATTTGTGTGCAATTCGCAATGTTCCGTGGTGGATTCAACGCCAAGAATTTCGTAAAAAACATATGAATTTCACAAAGTTGGATAGTGTTTCGTCATATAGAAGCAACGGACGTTGGGGTGCTGTGTTAAAAAAAATACCTTACTGGAAACCAATTAACTCAGAGGTATTAAGTCATGAGCCGTTTGTATGGTTTAAAAGGTGGTTTGAGGACAGACTTTTGTTAGGTGTAGACTACACTCGCGGGTGGGCACAAAGTATTAGTAAACCATATCGTATTAATCGTTATAGACGGTTTTTTAGGCTTCATCAAATAGCGTCAGCACGGCAAGCATTTCCCTATAATTTTAAGAACGACACTAAATCTTATTGGTACGATAAAACTCTAGTACAAGGGGTTAAACTCCCTTATAGGTTTTCATATTTTAGGGAAAATACTTTGGTTTCGCGCAGCTTAGAAGATCTTGAACCTTTATCTGATAAAGGTTCAAGATCTTCTTCTACTAAAGATAAGTCAAGCTTACTAGAATTTTCTTTATTAGGGTTCTTGGATTATTGTATATCACGGGGGAAACTTGCAACAGTGAAAAATATAAATGGCCCTAAAGAACTGGAGGGTGAGCTGGGTAGCGAGGCTTCTTCTGATGACACCACCACAAACAAAACAAAAGATTCGAAAGAAGAAAAGGAAGAAGATCTTGAACCATACGATGATGATGATATTGTTATTCCGCCTGAACTGGAAGAAAGCTCTATAATTTTTAAAGAAAGCAAAGTCTTTCTTTCTTTTGATAGTAAGGACAGTGAGGTGGCCGGCGCCCACACCAAAGTGGAGCTTCTTGAAGATTTTGTCTTTTTAAATACCCTAAAAGAGCAAAAACAAAAGCAAAAGTCGTTAGAGTTCGTTAATGTTTGTAATGTTTGTATAGAAGATTTCTTTAGCCTTTTAAATGTGTCTAAAGAAATCCAAATGTATAGTGATTACTTTCACAACTTTGACTTAAATAGGTTTCTTAGATATGAAGAAACTGCTGATTCAATCCGTCGCTATATGGATATTGGAGGGTCTGTGGGACTAAAAAACTTACTGACTCACACATCTTCGCTAAGGTATTCTGAGTTTTTTGCAGTTTGGATTTTTGTAAGAAACAGCACTCAAAGAAACTATTACCCGTTGCGATATAACTATACGCCTAAAACCTTTGATGAAGAAGAAACCGCGACTACCTTTTCTGCTAGACGTACTAATAGAAAAGCTTTCTCTTTACTGTTTTACGTTGACGAGTCACGAAATAATAATTTCACAAACAAACGAGCCTTTACGTCATTCCAAGTAAGTAAGCTTGCAACCATTTTTAATTATGGATCAGGTTTAGGCCTGGTTAATGAGCGTAGAGATCCAAAAGTCGCTTCGGAAGAGATTGACTACTATAATTTTTCGAGAGCCACCGCTGAGGCTAGCGTAATTTACACCACCCGGGCTGTAAAAGATGGGTTGTTCGGAGGAAGTTCGCCGGATTTTCTTCCGGTAGAAACAAAGAACCAAAAACGATTTTTTTCATTTGCTTGGTTCTTTGTTTCTCGTTCGTGGAGTGCTATTCAATCATACGGGTTCTACAACTATGTTAGTTTTTCTATGAATTGGCTGATCCCGGATGGGTTATATCGAATGCCTTTTTACATCTTCAATAGTTGCGCTACGATGCTTGTAGCTCCGTTTGAGAACTACTTTACTCGGTTTATGAATACTTTTACTGTAGTTTGCTTTATTTTCGTCTTTATAATAAGTTCGTTAATTATTTTTTTAATTTAATCTTTGTGGTTGTTTTCCTGGAGGCTCGTTAAAGGGCGGTTAAATAATTTCCTTAAATTATTCAGTCCTATTGAATTTAAGCGTAAAAAAGGGATAAATCGCTTTTTTAGACCACACATACTTTTGTTTATTAGACCACAATGTTCTCTTTAAACACTTTTACAGCCCAGCTTGCTTTTTTATTTTTTTCATTCTTCTTTTACGTATTAAATTGTTTTATTAAATTCGATGGGGAGGTTATCTATACTATTGATTTTACAATAATTTTCTTAATCGTTTTTTATTTAATTAGTAATTCACAAAAATTTGAGTCTACCTACTCTTTTTTGGCAAGTAGTTGGGATAAGTATGTACTAAGTCGTAAAAAATTTGTAATATCAGTTTTAGCCATAAAAACTTCGATTACAATTGTGTTCAGCGTCTTCGCGACTCGTCAACTTGTTTGTTTGGAGACTTTTTCTATTGGTAGAAAAGCCCTTAATACTAATATTAAAGCAAGTTTATTTAATATTTTAGTTTAATGTTTTTAACTATGAATTTTGAGTTTATTTTTATAATTTTTTTTATTTTTGTTAGCTTTGCTTTAGCACTTGTTTTATTTCTTGTTACTTACAATCTAAAGCCTTCGGTAAGTGACGTTGAGAAAGCTTCTATTTACGAGTGCGGTTTTACTCCATTAAGTAGCACCAGACAGCGGTTTGATATTAAATTTTATTTAGTTGCAATTTTGTTTATTATTTTTGATATAGAAATTGCTTTTCTATTTCCTTGGACATTGGTTGCTGCCGAAGTTTCAGCAACGGTGAACTTCTGGGTATTGTTTTTTTTAGTACTTTTAACCGTAGGCTTCTATTACGAATGGGTTTCGGGTTCTTTAAAATGGCACTAAGTGCAAACTGTTTGTGCTGAGAATTCAGAAATAACAAAAATAACAAGCGTTTATTTTAGAAATAAAATCTCTATAGTAACTTTTATTATAAAAAATTATAAAATGGTAAACCAATTATATAGCCCTTTTGAGCAATTTGAGTTGTTTTATGTTCATAAATTTTGTCCGTACTTTAAGTTGTCAAACTACGACACATATGCTCTGTTAATTATCTTATTTGTTTTTACAATTTTTTATGTTAACACTCAGCTCTTTAATTTTCAAGTGTTTACTCCAAGTCGATTCCAGACTAGTTTAGAAAAACTTTATACGTTTATTTTTGATTATTTTGTGTATAAACCTCAGCACGGGTTTATTGCACAGCAATTCCTTCCGTTGTTTTTTAATCTTTTTGTTTTAATTTTGTTTATGAATTTAATTGGCTTAGTTCCCTATAGTTTTACACTTACAAGCCATATCATGTTAACTTTTATGTTAAGTTTTTCAGTGTTTGTTGGATTATCTATATACATTATTATTTATAAAAAAGGTCACGCTGTCCAATTGTTTATACCTGGGGGTGATGTTCCAAAAGCTTTAATTCCCTTTTTATTCGTAGTTGAGGTAATATCTTATTTGTCACGAACATTTAGCTTAGCGATTCGACTTTTTGCTAATATGATGTCCGGTCACGTTTTGTTACACATCTTAACTGGATTTTGCGCATTTTTAATCGCTGACTTTGGATTTGTTGGAGCCTTGGTCGCAACAGTACCTTTTGCTTTGATATCGGCTGTCTTTGTCTTAGAAATTGGTATTGCTTTTGTTCAAGTTTACGTTTTCTGTATTTTAGTTAGTATTTACTTGGATGATTTGTATTCAACAAGTCACTAACGTTTTGTTTAGCAGAGAGTACACACTTTAGAAAGGTTAGCTTTCAGTAGGGTTTTCGTCTAGTGGTTAGGACGGAGCTTTTTCACAGCTTTAACACGAGTTCAAATCTCGTAAACCCCACTTGCATCGGCACCTTCTACTTTGTTTTTAGCCCTTTAAAGCTTGAATTCCGCATACAGTAATTAATATTATATCAATAAGCAATGGCATTTGTATTAAAAAAAAGCAACAGTTTACTACTACGCGGTGCTTTAACAAATCGCCCAGCGGCTTTTAAAAGCCGTCCTTGGGAGCTTCGTTCAGTTTACACCGTTGATCTTCTAGACACGTTAAATAATTTAGTTGAAGTTAATATTCGTGGTAACGATTTTATACGAATTTTACCTGTATCGAGTAAGTTTACAACCACAGAGGGGGTTTGGATCTCTGATCGTATTCGTTATGCGGTTGATGCTTTTAGACTGCAGCGTTTAGATAGTCCATTAGTAGTATTTAAATCAAATACCAAATCTACTTTCAGTACAGTAAGCTGGAAGACTTTATTTAAGATTATAAGTAGTAATCTTAAATTTTTAAATACCTCTGAGTTGAGTAGTAAGTTGTTTAACGTAAGTAATCTTAACCACCAAGCTCCGTTTATGTATCTCTTTAGTAAAAAAAGCATACCCTTAAACCTTTTAGCCCGTTTACTGGCAGAACGTTTGTACGATGTTTTTTCCATAAATTCTTATTTTTTTTTTAATTCATCTGTTTTAAATACTACATTGCTGCAAACGAAAAATGCATCGAGTTTTGTGTTTACTAATCAGAATCGTAAACCTATGTGTAGTTTAAATCTTAACGACTACTCAACATTTTTCATTGTTGGGTCAGAATTAGCTACCCTAAGCCCTATTATTTGGTCAAGCATTAATCAATTGGTTACAACAAAAGGCGCAGAGGCTTTTACCTTCAGTGACGCACAACCAACAAAATTTAGCAATTTGGTATCAAATTTTAAGCACGCCGGGTCAGTTTATGATTTTAAAAAATTACTTTGTGGGCGCCATTGGTTAAGCACTAAACTAAACCAGAATTGTACCCATGCAGTTAAATTTAGAAAAAAACACCTTATTGTCCTTAAAGTTGATTCCGTTAATGACTTAGTCTTGTTAAACTACGTCAACCAGCTTTCTTCAATTAACCTGAATTTTCAGTTTAATGTTTTTCCACTTTTTACTACAAACACTTTAATCCATGATTTAGTTGCTGGACAGTTTAGTGAAGTAGTAGATAATTTAAAAGAGCCTTTTAAATTTTTTAGTCAACAATCGTTAGTATTTTTAAAGGACCCGCTTTCTGATTGTTTTTACAAAAAATCAGTAAAAAAAAACAAAACACAACAATTACCCTTCTCTTTACAGTTATCATCACACGCTACTCCAACTCTTAGGCAGTCGAACATGGTCATACCTACTTCAGCTTTCTTTGAGGAATCAGCTTATTTCAGAGATTTATTAGGTTACCTAAAAGAAACTAAGAGAGCCATAACACCACCGGGACTGGCGACAGAAGTTTCGAACTTTTTTATACTTTTTTACACCATAACTTTAAAAAAGTATAAAAAACGAACTCTCTTTTTAAATTATCTTTTTAATCATTTATCAAAAAAATTAGCCCTTTGTAAATCTCATACTTCTAAGCTTTTACTATTAAAAAATTTTGTTAAACTTTTTACTGATGAAAGGTTAACTTTATCATCTTTTATTCGGTTGGCTTTACCTTTTGTGTACACTACTACTATTCCAGCAATTTCTATAAATTTAAATCCCGTCCTGATACCGGATACTAGATCTACAAAGTCAACTATTTGGACAAACGCGAAATTGAGATCTAATGGATATTTGTCATTTGGTGATGAAATTACAATGCACTCAAAAGCTTTACTAGAAATTAAAAAACAATTAATATAATTTTTTATATAAATATGTCGCACAGATATAGAGATCGTCGTTCCCGTCCTTATTATCGCCGCCATCCTCGCCTCCGTATTTGCCTTTATTTATTTTTTTTTCGCCATATAATGTTATTTTTTATTCTTTTTTTAGTTGGTATAATATTATAAAATATAATTTAAAAAAAAATGTTAAACTTTGAAATTCTTGCTTTATTATTTAATTTAAGCGTTTACTTTGCCCTTCTTTTTCTAATTCAAAACAGCAGCATTTTATTTTCAGTTCTAACATTAATATTAATTGCTTGTTTATTTTCTTTGTATATTATAAGTTTTTCGTCTTTTTTTATCGGTTTACTGTATTTAGCAATTTATGTTGGTGCAGTTACAGTCTTTATTCTCTTTGTTGTAATGATGACAGATCTTTCACTTTCGGATGTCGAAAGTGAAAATAAAACTGCTGTTTTAACCACTTATGAAAACTTCTCTTCGTACAATTTTTTAGTCAATAACTTCATAGTTCTTGTAACTGTGCTTGGTTTTACGCGATTACTTGAACACTTTGTTTTTACGTCTTTTAATAGGCTTGGGTTTACCCACAACGACCTTTTTAGCATTTTAAATGAATCTGCGGAATCCCAGACATTAAAATTAGCTTTTGTTTTACTACAAGAGCAATTAGCACCTTTTCTTATTTTAGGTTTAATTATATTAATCACTTTGATTGGTTCAATATTTATTATTACTCAAAATAATAAACAGGTTGCGGGTATTGGTTTATCTGCTCTATTTGAGGACTCATTAATAAAACAACCGAGCCGTAAGTCACAAGATATGGATAATCAGTTACTAGCTGAATCTAAAAATTCAATAAAATTGAATGCCTCTAGTTTTTAAAATTAAAAATATAGTATTTTAAGTTATTTAAAAAAAATGTTTTTTATTACTGAATATGTTGTTAGGTCGCTATATAAACCAGTAGTTGTCACAACTGCCATTTGCTTTTCATTGCCACTTGTTGGTTCCATTTTATTACGTTTATTCGCATTTACTTGTTGTATTTTATTTGCATACGTGGGGGGCATTAATGATCCAGTCTTTGTGGAAAAGATCTGGTTTAATACGTTATTTGAGTATAGTTATTTGGATAATTTTCTACTGAAGTATACAGGGCTACCTTTTTTTACAATAACAAAAGGTTTGGCTCATTCTTTACTAAACACAGCTTCGTACGCTCCTTCAACATCGTGTAATTTAGACCCGCAGCTTTTGTTATTGTTTGGTTTTTTGTGGACTTTTCTAATTACTACTGTTGGTGTTTTGTTGGCTACTGCGCTCTTAACACTACTAGAACGGAAAATAATGGCCTCCGTTCAGCGCCGAAGAGGACCTAATGTTGTTGGGTTTTTTGGCCTTTTGCAACCATTTGCCGATGGGTTAAAACTTGCAATAAAAGAAACCACTGTCCCTAGATTGGCCGCTAAACCTCTCTTTATTTTAGGACCGATTGTTTCGTTTGGTTTAGCTATCTTTGGTTGGGTTTTAATACCATTCCCAACTTGGTTACACTCAACAAAAGACTATGCTAATTATAGTTGTTTTAGTTGTCCTAGCCAATTGATTCCTGGATCGTCGGCGGTTGACTTAGACGTTGGGTTACTTTTCTTGTTTGTTGTTGTTGCACTACACGTCTATGGTGTTCTCTTTGGGGGTTGGGGGAGTAACTCTCGTTACGCTCTTTTAGGGGCGTTAAGGGCAACAGCGCAAAGCATTTCATACGAGTTAGTTATGGGATTTACCTTACTAATTTTAGCCTTGTGCCACGGTGGTTTTAGTCTTTTAGTGATTATTTATGATCAATCTTTTGTTTGGAACATGTTTTCATTATTGCCGGTTTTCCTAATTTTTTACGTATGCTCTCTGGCTGAATTGAACAGAACGCCTTTTGATTTGGTTGAGGCTGAGGGGGAGTTGGTAGCAGGGTATAATGTTGAATACTCTGCTATGATGTTCGCTCTCTATTTTTTAGGTGAATATATTTCCATTATTTTTTCGGCCTTTACTACAGTAACGTTATTTCTAGGGGCTTGGTTTTACCCTTCTTTTTTTAGTTTATTAACGTATCCTTGCTCTTTTTTATTTTCGGCTGTGGCGTTTTCTTTTGTAGTCTTTTTACTATCTGTTTTTTCTTTTGTCATAAAAATTACCGCCGTTATTGTAAGCTCCCTTATGATTCGGTTTGTACTTCCTAGATATCGTTACGACCAGTTAATGTATATTGGATGGTTGGTTTTTTTACCAGTTTCTTTATTTTTATTAATTTTTTACGCATACATTGTGCTGTCTTAGCTTCACGATACGTGGTGTTTTTTTTATTCTATTATTATGGTTTATACTTACGGCCTTGAAGGCCTTTAGTAGGTGTGTAGTTTGCGTCCAAGCTTATATTCTTTTAATAATCAGGTAATTCTTTTATCCTTAATTTCATAATGAACTTTTCAAAACCAATTTTACGAGAAAAATTATTAATTGATTCGTCAAATTCTGATAAAGGGCACTTTCATTCGTTTCATTTAGTTCGCCCAAGCTATGCGCCTATTTTTTGTTCTTTTTCTGCCTTATTTCTAGTGTTAAGTGCAGTTTCATTTTTTCACTATAAAGCTATTTTAGTTTGTATCCTTACCTCATTACTTCTGCTTATTTCTGGTATGATTATTTGGTGGCAAGAGGTTATTGAAGAGTCTTACGTTTACCATACTGCTATTGTTCGACGTGGTTTACGTCTAGGATTTATTTTGTTTATCGTTTCAGAGGTAATGTTTTTTTTTGGTTTTTTTTGGGGTTTTTTCCACTCAAGTTTATCACCTAGTGTGTTTATTGGTGGTGTATGGCCTCCTCCAGGTATTGAACCTTTTAACCCGTGGACTGTACCTTTGGCAAATACACTAATTTTACTATTGTCTGGGTGCTCTATTACTTGGGCACATCACAGTTTTTTAGTAAACCCAAAATTATCCCCATATTCTCGAGTTTACAACGATGAAAATTTTATGAATACTCGTGCAGCTTTTTTTACAACCATCGTGTTAGCTGTATGTTTTACTTGTTTACAACTTCTTGAGTATTGTGAAGCCCCTTTTAGTATTTCAGACAGTGTATATGGGTCGACCTTTTTTCTAATGACTGGATTTCACGGTCTTCATGTTATTATAGGAACCATTTTTATTGTTGTTTGTTTTTCTAGATTTTTATCTGGTCACTTAACTTATAAACAACATTTAGGGTTTGAGTTTGCAGCCTGGTACTGGCATTTTGTTGATGTAGTTTGGTTATTCCTATTTGTTTCAGTTTATTGGTGGGGCGGCAGTTTGTTTGATAGCACTGTTGGGTTTGAGATTTTTGCGTAAATTCATTTGCAGACGTAAATAATCTTTTACAACCACGTAGTTATATATCCTTAGTTTAATTGGAAGAACAATAACCTTCTAAGTTATTGGTACTGGTTCAAGTCCAGTAGGACTGGCATGTTTTTCACAAAATGTTATGTTATTTCGTCCTTATATGAGATAAAAATGGTAAAAAATGAACAATTTTACAACTTTGAAGACTTTACAAACATTTCCTAAACTTACCAAAATTCAAAATTTTGCGTTGAATTTTGGTCCACAACACCCAGCAGCTCATGGGGTTTTGCGTTTAATTTTGGAGTTGGATGGGGAAGTCGTTAAACGTGCTGATCCACATATTGGTTTGTTGCACCGTGGGACTGAAAAACTTGCGGAATACAAAAATTATACACAAATTTTACCGTACTTAGATCGCCTAGACTACGTGTCTATGATGGCGCAGGAGCATGCTTATTCCTTGGCGGTCGAAAATTGTTTTGGTGTCATTGTACCCTTTAGGGCACAATTGATTCGTGTTATTTTTGCCGAAATCACTCGTATTTTAAATCATTTGCTTGCTATTACTACTCATGCTTTGGATGTTGGGGCCCTAACCCCGTTTCTTTGGGGTTTCGAGGAACGTGAGCGTTTGATGGAGTTTTATGAGCGTGTTTCGGGTGCTCGAATGCATGCTGCTTATATCCGGCCCGGGGGCGTTTCTCAAGATATTCCCATTGGTCTTTGCGATGACATTTTACAATTTTGCGATCAATTTTCTTCACGCTTAGATGAAATTGAAGAATTGTTAAGTGAAAATAGAATTTGGAAACAACGATTAGTTGATGTGGGAATCGTTAACTACTTAGATGCCATTAACTTTGGGTTTAGTGGTGTTATGCTTCGTGGTTCAGGTATTTGCTGGGATCTCCGGGAAGCTCAGCCTTATGATAGTTATGAACTTTTTAAATTTAACATTCCAACAAGTTCTAGGGGAGACTGTTTCTCACGGTATTTGATTCGACTTCGCGAAATGCGGGAGAGCCTTTCTATTGTTGGCCAAGCTTTAAGCATTTTACCTTCTAGTGGTTCTATAAAACTTCAAGATAATAAAATAGTTCCACCTTCGCGTGCTAATGCTAAGTTTTTTATGGAATCATTGATTCACCATTTTAAACTTTTTTCAGAAGGAATGGCTGTTCCTCCCGCCCAAATATACTCTGCTGTTGAAGCACCAAAAGGTGAGTTTGGTGTTTTTATTGTTTCGGATGGTACAAATCGTCCTATTCGTTGTCGTCTAAGAGCTCCGGGGTTTGCTCACTTACAATCTTTAGAGTTTATGGCGGTGGACCACATGATCGCTGATGTAGTTACAATTATTGGAACCCAGGACATTGTTTTTGGGGAGATTGATCGGTAATCTTGTAGCTTTTTAAGGTGTAGTTTAACTGGTAGAACGTTGGTCTTTGGATCCAAAAACAGAGGTTCGAGTCCTTTCACCCGAAGGTAGAGTAGTTTAACAAAATACCTACTACATTCTTATTAGTTTTTGTTTCTTAGCGCTGTTAGCGTGTAACCGTGGTGTAAGTTTTATTACAACATATCAACGTCGTTGAAGATATTGGTTAGAGTCCAATCGGTTACTGTGTTTTTTTATTGTGGTTTTTTATACATATTTTAAAAACTTTAATATGCTTTTCGTTCGTTTAATAAGACGGCATTCAATACTTACAACACTGTACAAAGAATCTATTTCATATTTAAGTCCAACAAATTTAAATGGTTGGTGGAATTTTGGGTCGCTTGCGCTTTTGTGCTTAGTTGTCCAAGTTGCAACGGGGATTTTTTTGACTATGCATTATATTCCGCATGAGTCAATGGCCTTTTGGAGCGTTGAACATATTATGCGTGATGTTAATAGCGGTTGGTTGATTCGTTATGTTCATGCAAATGGTGCGTCATTTTTCTTCATGGTAGTTTACTTTCATTTGTTTAGGGGGCTTTATTTTGGTTCTTATACCTATCCTCGTCAAGAAGTTTGGAATATTGGAGTTGTTATTTTACTTATTATGATTTTAACAGCTTTTTTAGGTTATGTATTACCTTGGGGTCAAATGTCTTTTTGGGCTGCAACTGTAATTACTAGCTTAGTTTCAACTGTTCCTGTTGTTGGTGTAGATATTGTTTATTGGTTGTGGGGCGGGTTTAGTGTTTCAACAGTAACATTAAATCGTTTCTTAAGTCTTCACTACTTATTACCTTTTGTTTTGATTTTTTTAGTTTTGTTACATTTAGTTTTTTTACATGAAGCAGGCTCGGGTAATCCTTTGGGTATTGATAACAAATTTTTTGGAAATCAATATATTGACGCACAAAGGTTTCATCCGTTCTACACGGTCAAAGACTTACATGGAGTTTTACTATATTCTATTTTCTTCTTGTTTTTCGTTTGCTTTGCTCCTAATTTTTTTGGCCACCCAGATAATTATATACCAGCAAACCCTGATCAAACCCCCGCTCATATTGTTCCAGAGTGGTACTTTTTACCCTTTTATGCTATATTACGTTCCGTTCCTAACAAGTTATTGGGCGTAGTTTTACTACTTTTAGCTATTATCGTTTTATTGGTTTTTCCAGTTTTGGTTAATAAAACCATTAATGTTCGTTCGAATACATTTAAACCACTATCTCAGTTTTTTTTTTGGTTATTTGTAGTAAATTGCTTAGTATTGGGTTGGGTTGGTGGAAAATCGATTGAGTACCCTTATACTGAAATTGGTTTTTTATCTACGGTTTTTTACTTTGGTTATTTTACGATTATTTTACCATTTTTACACGTTTGGGAGACTTTTGGTTTAGGATTTTCTGTCCCAAAAAATCCTAAAACTTCTTTGTTTTTAAGGCGATACGTTCGCAGTTCTGGTTCCCTTTTAACAGCCTTAGGCTTGAAAGGGAACCAAGCTTACGCAGTTCACATGGGTTTTTTTCGAATTTACTATTGGTTTATTAGATTTTGGCCTAGTACTTTCGGTCGTATTTTTATGATTCTACTTGTCGAATTTATTGGTTTTTGTTTAACTGGTTACGCGATAAAGCGCCGTATGCATCGAAGTCAGACATTTGAGTTACGCATGTATTCTATAAACAAAAAGCACACCTTACTTTTACCTAGGTGGCTTGCCAAACTTATTTGGAGAATTTATTTTTTTTTTCCAATCCCTTGAAAGGAGTAAAAGGGACACGGGGGGCCTTTTTTAACTGTGACTGTTTGCTGTGTTGTAATTGGTAACATTTCAGGCTCATACTCTGACGTTGGTAGTTCAAGCCTACCCAGCTGGACCCCCATCCCCACAAGTAAAATATTCGGACCGTTCTACAGTTTATTGTGTCTTTGGCGTTATATTGATGTGTTTTTTTTTTTTTATATTTTAATTTAATTTTTTTTTAATTTACATGTATACTATGTTAGAAAACATTTATTTTGTATTAGGTATGTCACATCCCGGACAATTAGGGTTTCAACCAGCATACAGTCCAGTAATGGAGGGTATTGTTGATTTGCATCATTACATTTGCTTCTTTTTAGTTTTGATTTTAATTTTTGTTTCATGGACCTTGGGTTACACTTTGTTTAGGTATAGTATGCCGGCTTCTCGGGCAACTTACCGTTTACTATCTTTGTCAAAAGGTGATAGTAAATCTTATTCTGATTCGTCTGTTGCGGGGTCTTGGTTGGGTTTTTTTTTTAATATTAACCCATTATTACCCTTTAAGGAGACAAGAAAGTTTTCTCATTGGACTGATTTAGAGATTGCTTGGACTGTTCTTCCTAGTTTAGTTCTTTTGTCAATTGCGGTGCCTAGTTTTGTTTTGCTTTACTCAACTGATGAATTAACAGATGACATTGCTGTTACTATTAAAGTCATTGGTCATCAGTGGTATTGGAGTTATGAGTACGTTGATCTTACNNGCTATTTGGTTCCTTGGAGTGGTGATGCTAGCAAAACTGGTAACTCAATAAGGTTACTAGGTGTGGATAACCCTTTATATTTACCAGTTAAAACTCACATTCGTTTTTTAATCAGTGCCGCTGACGTTTTACATAGTTTTGCAGTTCCTAGTTTGGGATTAAAAACAGATGCTGTTCCTGGTCGTTTAAACCAAACTTTTACATATATCACAACTCCTGGTATTTATTTCGGTCAATGTAGTGAAATTTGTGGCGTTAATCATGGTTTTATGCCTATTCAAATTGTTGCATTACCTTGGGATAGTTGGGCTAATTTGTTGGAGGAAAAGTTATCAAAGTAATAAAAATAGTCGTTAAGAAATAAAAAATAATTTTTTTTAAATTAAAATAATATAGTATTTAATATATTTATACAATATACACAATGAAGATTTTAAGTTTATTTGGTTTATGGGTTTATTTAAAAACAATGTTCTTGGTCATTTTACCAGGAACCTTTTGGGCTTTTCTTGTCGTTTTTCTTTTTTTTAGCCGTTGGCTTGTTGAAAATGTTTTGAATTTTGTTAACGCGGATAAATATTCAAATTCTTACTATTTTGACGGGCAATATACTTCTACATCGTCGTCGTTTTTCCCTTCATTTGGTAGAACTACAACGTGGTTACGTGACACGGTTTCTTATTTTAAATCGTTTGATTTTAAAAATAATGCTTGGTTGGCGCGTTGGTTATGTTCAACAAATCATAAAGATATTGGTATTTTGTATTTTATTTTTGGTGCTGCTTCTGGTATTATTGGCACCATTTTTTCAGTTTTTATTAGATTACAGTTAATGTTTCCTAATAATACTGTTTTATTGAATGGAGATTATCAGTTGTACAATGTAATTGTTACAGCTCACGCTTTCATTATGATTTTCTTCTTTGTTATGCCATCTATGATTGGTGGATTCGGTAACTGGTTGGTTCCTCTTATGCTAGGAGCTCCTGATATGGCTTTTCCACGTATGAATAACATTAGTTTTTGGTTGTTACCTCCGGCTCTTTTTTTACTTATTATTTCATCAATAAGTCAAGGGGGCGCTGGAACCGGTTGGACAGTTTATCCGCCTTTGGCTTCGTTACAAGGGCATCCTGGGCCTGCGGTTGACTTTGCAATTTTTAGTTTACATATTGCAGGTGCTTCTTCTATTTTGGGGGCTATTAATTTTATTGTTACTATTATAAATATGCGTACCCCTGGGATGTTTTGGCATCGGGTTCCTTTATTTGTTTGGGCAGTTTTTATTACAGCTATTTTACTATTACTTTCTTTACCTGTTTTGGCAGCGGGGATTACAATGTTGCTTACAGATAGAAATTTTAATACGAGTTTCTTTGATTACGTTGGTGGTGGTGATCCTATCTTGTATCAACATCTTTTTTGGTTTTTTGGTCACCCTGAAGTTTACATTTTGATTTTGCCTGCTTTTGGTATTATTAGTCATGTTGTTATGACATTTTCGTCTAAACCTATTTTTGGTTACACAGGAATGGTTTATGCAATGTCATCTATTGGATTATTAGGTTTTTTAGTTTGGGCTCACCACATGTATACTGTTGGTTTGGATATTGACACTCGTGCTTATTTTACAGCTGCGACTATGATTATTGCTATTCCTACAGGAATTAAGATTTTTAGTTGGGTTGCAACTATTTGGGGGGGTATTATCAATATGCATGCTGCCATGTTGTTTGCTATTGGTTTTATATTTTTGTTTACTGTAGGTGGTTTGACAGGTGTTGCGCTAGCTAACGCGGGATTAGATATTGCTCTTCATGATACTTATTATGTTGTAGCGCACTTCCACTATGTTTTATCTATGGGTGTCGTTTTTGCGTTTTTTGCTGGTTTTTACTACTGGTTTGAAAAAATTACTGGTTACAAGATAAATTCTAAACTAGGTCATGTTCATTTTTGGATTATGTTCTTAGGTGTAAACTTAACCTTTTTTCCTATGCACTTTTTAGGGTTATCTGGTATGCCTCGTCGTATTCCTGATTATCCGGATGCTTATAGTTTTTATAATTATGTTTCATCTTTTGGTTCTTTACTTTCGTTTATGGGTGTATTATTCTTTTTGTTTATTATTTACGCCGCTCTTTATCGTGTGGTTGTAAATATTCAAACAGTTTCGGCGTTTTTTGGGTTTGATTACCAATATTTTAATCGACTTGTAACTGATTTAGATTTACGTGGTTTGGCTTTATACATTTGCTTTTATTTACGCAAAGCTCTTTACAGTATTTACGTTTTACCTTTTGTTATTTTTAAAGAGCAAACAATAGCTTTTCTTTACAACGATTATTTGACTCTTTATATCACTAAGGTTCGTGACCAAGACGAATATTGTCGTAAACTGTGTAGTTTAACTGTACCACGTACATTTAAAAGGTTTTTAGCATCGTGCCCAGCAATCCCTGATGTGTTTTGCTATACTATGCTTGTTTATGCCGTTCTTCTTTTATTTTTTTCAAGTTTTATTTGTCATCTTTTTGTTAAGTTTTCTTTATTTATTTTTGCTTAAGAATTCTACTACTAGAATTAGGTTTGTGTGAAAAATTTATTTTTTATGGTGTCTTTTTTAGTCTTGTGTGTGATTAGCAGCAAATTTGAAAAGCATAAAATGGATGCCTAGGCATTTACCCATAGCGGACGTTTAAGTAACGAAATGTGTTTTGGAATCAAATGGTGTTTTAACTAACTTCATTGTTGAGTTTTCAACAGAATGTAAAGGTTGTAAGAGCTTGAGAACAAAGTCCGTAAAACCGACCTTGGGTTTTTACCCAGTGGTTGCATACACAAAGTGTATGTGCATTAAGGTAATTGACACAGTTACCTTAAATTTAAAAAAGCGCTTTTGTGCTTTTTTTTTTTTAAAGGTTAACCTTTTACGGTGAGGTAGTTAAATAGAACACAAATCCGTGAGAAGTTAACTTTGTTTGTTTAAAACTATATTTATTTGGTGAACTGAAACATCTAAGTAACCAAAAGCAGGTGAAATCAATTGCGAGAAGTTGTTAGTAGTGGCGAGCGAAAATGACTGAGGCCATTTTTTCTGTTTTACTTTGTTTTCAGCAGCATGTTACGCTACTTTTGTTTGTGTGTAACGAGGGTAGCGGTGGTGTGTTGTTGAATGCCGCAGTGCCAACGCACTGTGTTTATGTATTTGACAAAGAGTTTAGATATTAAAAAAAGTAGTAATTGTGTGCTACACCATAGAGGGTGGGAGTCCCGTATATTTAATACTAAGAAAAAATTGAGTAGGGCAGTTAGTATTGCTTGAATAAAGGAGCTCTTATTCTAAGCCTATAGTATGCGTAAATGACCGATAGCGAACAAGTACCGTGAGGGAAAGGTGAAAAGTATTCAACTTAACACAAGTGTCGTAAGTATTGTTTTTTTAATAAAAAACTAGGCCTGTTGTAGACCTACTCGGAACGGTAAATTTTGCGTAAGTTTACTAGGGAGCTTTTAAAGCGTTATGACATGCCTTTTAAACGTTTTTAAAAGTTCTTATGTTTCACGAGCTGCTAAGGCAAAATTGTGGTTGAATTAAAAAAAATAGTGTGCTGTTAAAAAACAGCACACTATTTTTTTAGTGAAATAGTTCTGAAATTTTATGTTTTAAGCACTTGGAGTTTTTTATAAAAAACTACAAGGTACCTTTTGCATCATGGGTCAGCGAGTAAATTTATTATGCAAGCTTAAGTTCAGAGGGAGAGTTGTAGGCGTAGCGAAAGCAAGTCGAAATGACGTTTAGTATTATAAATTTGACCCGAAACTAAATGAGCTAGTCATGAACAGGTTGCAAGCGTTGTAACAGATTGCTTTTAGGACCGAACCCGTGTATGTTGCAAAATACTGGGATGATTTGTGATTAGGGGTGAAAGGCCAATCAAATTTAGAGATAGCTGGTTTTCCGCGAAAACTATTTAGGTAGTGCGCTTGGTTTTAAACTTTGCAGGTAAAGCTCTGAGTGCCTGATGGGGGGCTTTTGCTCTTACTGATGTCATTTAAACTTTAAATGGTAAAGTTTTTTATTTGTGCCAGGTAGTCAGAATGTAGGTGATAAGATCTATATTCAAAAGGGAAATAGCCCAGAACATCAACTAAGGTCCTAAATTTAAGCTAAGTATAAACAAGGTAAAACATTTGTTGTTTTGTTTGGGAAGTAGGCTTGGAAGCAGCCATCTTTTAAAGAAAGCGTAATAGCTCACCAAGCTAGTTTAACATTGTTTACTATAAATTAACGGGATTTAAGCTTAAAACCGAAGTTATGTAGTATACGCAGTATAGAGAGCTGTATACTGGTAGCGGAACGCTCTGTATTTGCTTAAGTTGAGCCGTTAGGCTCAATTGTAAAATCAGAGGTGAGTATGCTGACATGAGTAGCGTATATAGTGTTTATCGTATTTAAAAACACTATCGTCGGAAGTCCAAGGGTTTCTACGTAAAGTTAAACTACGTAGAGGTAGTCGGTCTCTAAGGGTTTTAGTGAACACTAAGCCTGATGAGAAACAGGAGTGTAAAGCACATTAGCGTTTTTATGATCGCCAGGTACCATTAAAGCCGAATAGGGTGGATTAGCTTGTCGTCGTCATAGTAGACGAGTGTGAATGCAATATAAATATTGCATTCAATCGCTTAGTTGTATCATAAAGTAGCTCCGCGAGGTCAAACGGGGCCTTTTAGTTAGTAAACTATTAGAAGGGAATTTTTCTAACATAACTTTTAGTCACTATCAGGCAACGGCGCAGACGATAGTCAATTTTAAAAACGTCATTAATATTCCTGTACTATATTATTAGGTATTAATTGTTTTGGGTTTAGTTTTGCGTTTTTCTTTTTAAGCACATATGACAGAAATTATTATGAGAGCGAAGTAAGACCCTGTTGGCTTTTAATCTTTATTAAAAAAAATAAAGATTATTTTCAGCCTTTAACTAACCAAATTGAAAGGTTTACACCTTAGTTTGTTATATGTTTAACAGATTTTGAGGTGTACAGTTAGACAGGTACGCTTAACTATATTGTGCGGGTTTCGGACGTCGGACGCGTTTGCTTTTTGACATAACTTTGTTTAAATTTGTGTGGTTTCGGTAAAATACTCGCGTCAAGGGTGGTTCTTTTAAAGGCGAGTTATTGCGCAGGACGATAAACTTAAAACCATGAAAAATATTAATACTGTTGGTCAACATATATAATAAGTGTTGATTGGCGTTTATAACCGTACCGCAAACCGACTCTGGTGGACAGGTAGCAAATCTACTAAGACGAATGAATTAATTATGTTGAAGGAACTCGGCAAACTGATTCGGTAACTTCGGGAGAACGAATATCGAGCCTTAAATATTTAAGGTTTGAAAAAAATTGGGGGTGGCGACTGTTTAATAAAAACAC
>JRYL01000991.1_pt1 | contig 52939 bp, 48 predicted proteins | sample 235391 | NCBI WGS metagenome assembly JRYL01 (sample SAMN03074223, study PRJNA261481) | activated sludge metagenome | biome: Wastewater Treatment Plant; feature: Wastewater; material: Activated sludge; isolation source: activated biomass of a wastewater treatment plant treating wastewater from... ...
GGCGCGGTGCGCGGCGGCGGCCAGATCCAGACGCAGATCTTTCGCCTGACGCACGAGAACGCCAACAACCTGGTGCCGATCCTGCGCCCGCTGATCAGCCCCAACAACACCATCAACGTCAACCCCGGCACCAACGCGCTGGTCATCACCGACTACGGCGACAACCTGCAGCGCCTGGGCCGCATCATTGCCGCGCTGGATGTGTCCAACGCCACCGGCGTCGAGATCGTGCGCCTGCGCCACGCGGTGGCGTCCGACCTGGCGCCGCTGGTGGCGCGCCTGATTGAATCCGGTGGCGGCGGCACGCCCGCGGTGGCGCAGGGCGTGCCGGGCCAGCCCGGCGTGCCACCTGCGGCCATGGGCGTGGCCACGGGCAGCGGCGACGGCTACCGCACCACGCTGGTGCCCGAGCCGCGCAGCAACGCCATCATCGTGCGCGCCGCCAACCCGGCGCGGCTGGCGCTGGCCAAGACGCTGATCCAGCAGCTCGACCAGGCGCCGCAGGCGCGCCCCGACGGCGGCAGCGGCAACATCCACGTCGTCTACCTGAAAAACGCCGACGCCACCAAGCTGGCCGTCACCTTGCGCGCGGCAATGGCGGCGCTGCCGGGGCAGAACAACACGGCGGGCGGCGGCGCGGCCGGGGCAGGCGGTGGCGCGTCCGGCACCGGCGGCCTGACGGCCAGCCAGCCGTCCCAGAACCTGGGCAACACGAGCAACAGCGGCCGCGGCACCGGCATGGGTGGCCTCAACAGCGGCCCCAGCATCAACGCCGCTGGCGGCAACCAGCCTTCCACCGGCGGCCAGATCCAGGCCGACCCGGCGACCAATTCGCTGATCATCAGCGCCCCCGAGCCGGTGTACCGCGAGCTGCGCGCCGTCATCGACCAGCTCGACCAGCGCCGCGCGCAGGTGTTCATCGAAAGCCTGATCGCCGAAGTCAACATGGACCGCGCGGCCGACTTCGGCGTGCAGTGGCAGGCGTTTGGCCAAAGCGGCAGCACGGTCGGCGTCATTGGCACCAACTACTCGACCGGGCGGGGCAGCGGCACCGGCAACTCGACCAACATCTTCGACATCGCGGCGGCGGCGCTGGGCTACCAGAACACCGGCAACGTCAGCAGCCTGGCGACGGGCCGGCCCAATACCGGCTTCAACCTCGGGCTGGCCACGCGCGCGCTGGGCGTGCTGGCCAACTTCATCCAGAGCACCGGCGCCGGCAACGTGCTGTCCACCCCCACGCTGCTGACGCTCGACAACGAAGAGGCCAAGATCATCGTTGGCCAGAACATGCCCTTCGTCACCGGCAGCTTCACCAACACCGGGGCCACGGGCGGAACCACGATCAACCCGTTCCAGACGTATGAGCGGCAGGACGTCGGCCTGACCTTGCGCGTGCGCCCGCAGATCAGCGAAGACGGCACCATCAAGATGGTGATCTACCAGGAATCGTCCAACCTTCAGGCCACCACCGAGGCCGGGCCGATCACGCGCAAGCGCGCCATCGAATCGAGCGTGCTGGTCAACGACGGCGCCGTCGTCGTGCTGGGCGGCCTGCTGGAAGACCAGTACACCTCCAGCGTCGACAAGGTGCCGGGGCTGGGCGACGTGCCGGTCATCGGCAACCTGTTCAAGAGCCAGAACCGCAAGCTCACCAAGACCAACCTGATGGTCTTTCTGCGCCCGGTGATCGTGCGCGACGCCGCCTCCACCGAGAGTTATTCGCTCGACCGCTACGAACTGATGCGCTCGGCACAGCAAGGTAACCAGCCCCAGCCCAGCAGCGTGCTGCAGATCAACCAGGCCCCGGTCATGCCGCCCGTGGTCCCCGCCAGCCCCGATGCTTGGTCGCGCCCGGCGCCGCCGCCGCCGCTGATCAACCCCGCCGCGGGCGAGAGCAACTACTACGGCGGCACCACCATCACCAAGCCGTAGCCATGCGCTACCCGCTGCCCTACGCCTTTGCGCGCACCGCGCGGCTGCTGCTGGAAGACGATGGCCAGGCGCTGACGCTATGGCACGACGGCCGCCCCGACGCCGGCCATTTGAGCGAAGTCATGCGCCGCTTTGGCGCCGCGCAGCAACCGCTGTCGCTGCAACAATCCGACCCGCACACGCTGGCGCAACGCATCAGCACCGTCTATTCGCAAAGCGAGAGCAGCGCCGCCGCCGTGGTGAGCGAGGTCGAAAGCGACGCCGACCTCTCGCGCATCATGCAAGAGCTGCCGGCAGTCGAGGACTTGCTGGAGAGCGCCGACGACGCGCCCATCATCCGCATGCTGAACGCGCTGCTGACGCAGGCCGCGCGCGATGGCGCCAGCGACATCCACATCGAGCCGTATGAGCGCCATTCCAGCGTGCGCTTTCGCGTCGACGGCGCGCTGCGCGAGGTGGTGCAACCCAACCGCGCGCTGCACGCCGCGCTGATCAGCCGCCTGAAGATCATGGCCGACCTCGACATCGCCGAAAAGCGCCTGCCGCAGGACGGCCGCATCAGCCTGCGCCTGGGCACGCGCGCCATCGACGTGCGCGTCTCGACCATCCCCAACGCCCATGGCGAGCGCGCCGTGCTGCGCCTGCTCGACAAGTCCGAGAGCAAGCTGAGCCTGGAAGCCGTGGGCATGCAGGGCGACGTGCTGCGGAAATTCGAACGCCTGATCGCGCAGCCGCACGGCATCATCCTCGTCACCGGCCCCACCGGCAGCGGCAAGACCACCACGCTGTACGCCAGCCTGGCGCGGCTGGACGCCAGCCGCAACAACATCATGACGGTGGAGGACCCGATCGAGTACGACCTGCCCGGCGTCGGCCAGACCCAGGTCAACCCGCGGATCGACCTGACCTTCGCCCGCGCCCTGCGCGCCATCCTGCGCCAGGACCCCGACGTGGTGATGATCGGCGAGATCCGCGACCTCGAAACCGCGCAGATCGCCATCCAGGCCAGCCTGACCGGCCACCTGGTGCTGGCCACCCTGCACACCAACGACGCCGCCAGCGCCGTCACCCGGCTCATCGACATGGGCGTGGAGCCTTTCCTGCTCAGCTCATCCCTGCTTGGCGTGCTGGCGCAGCGGCTGGTGCGCAAGTACTGCACCACCTGCGGGGGCAAGGGCTGCGACGCCTGCGGCGGCACCGGCTACGCGGGCCGCACCGGCGTGTTCGAACTGCTGGTGGTCGACGACGACATCCGCGCCCAGGTGCACGGCCAGGCCCCCGAGGCCGACATCCGCGCCGCCGCCCTGGCCAAGGGCATGCAACTGATGCGCGACGATGGCGAGCGCCTGATCCAGCAGGGCATCACCAGCCGCGAGGAAGTGCTGCGGGTGACGCGGGATTAGAGGCCTTTTTGGCCTTCAGCGCCCGTCTGACGTGCGCAAGAAGCTATTATTTTTGTAGCAAACTGCGGGCCGGAATCAGGGGCGGAGGCTGCGTGCTCCCGCGAACTCCTGCGCTGGCACCGCAACTGCGCGTTGATGCGAACGAACCAAAGTAACCGGCGGCTGTAAGCCGTCCGCGTTGACTGTCGGGTTATGCCTCACAGTAGCTTTTCGAGCTTCGATGATAAGACTCCGAGCACGACCGAGAAAACAGCGCCACCAATGAATTTTAAAGTAGCAAATGTCTTTCTTGATTGAAAGGTCTCGATAAGTTTTTCATCTCCTTTGTTTAGCTTCATATAAGAAAGCGTAGGGTATGTATCAATTGCTTCTTCAACCAGCTCACCGGCTGCACCAATTAACGTCAACAACACAAAGGATGCACTGGAATACAAGATTAGGAACCGCGCCCAAGCATCAGGGGCACTTGTATGAGTGAAATATTCCGGAACCTTCTGTAAGGCAAACCATGCAATCGCCATAACCAGCACAAGCCTCAAGATGTGAGGCACAAGGTGAGACCAACGGCGCAGCGTTTGCAACCACTTTGCTTTAGGGAGACTCTTGCAACCACGCACCCACTCATCGAACGCTTCAATGAATCCGCGCGCAATCACATAGTCAGCGTAGTCAACGGTAACTTCAGCCGTATTCTCGCTCAGAAAACTAAGCATACGGTTCCGCATGAAAGGTGGAGCCTCTTCTTCCACTTGCTGTAGCAGTGCTACCCGAGAAGTAAGTCGAATGCTTACTACATATTCCTGCGGCTTTTGGAGGCCAGCTGGTATTATTGAAAAATTGTACCTTAGTACAACATTTATGCACGGACTAGCAGCATTCGCGTTATAGGCACGAAAACGTTCGAAGGAAGTGAACTGCTCCTTTCGCTCTTTGTGATGAAAAACGGATACCGTTTCATTTCTTGCGACAACATGGTGAACATCGCATAGTTGCATCACCTTAAAGTGCAGCTGTTCCAACTCTGGAAATTCAATCAGCAAATTATCGGAATACCGCTTTCGGATTTGCTCAGCACGTCCGGTTATTTGATGATAAATATCTTGGTAAACCTTCACCGAAACAGATGAATTGGTATCTCCTACTCGGAGAATGCGCCCATTCCCTTGATCGCCATGCTCAACAATTTCGCTCAAACGACTCTCCTGTATTCAATGAGGTATAACGCCTGAATTAAGCCGCGCCGCGAAGCGGCGTCGGCTTGAATGAATTGTTAGGGGGCAGACAGCACGGCAGTGATATCTGTAACACGGTTGTCCTCCAGAACGTTGCGCCGGAACATGAAGATGTGACTGTTGCTGTGTGTTGAGAAGCGACTCAGCTCTGTAACAACCTCAATTGGGATGAGAGCGCCATAGAGGACGGAAAGGTCTTGCGAGTATGCGACAGCCGCTAAAGTGTCGAAAGGACGACTGGCCAAATTGCGAAGGGCGCTGAGCTGAGTTGATTTGTTGTGAGACGTGAGTCTGCGCCCCTTGATTTGGTATCTGGTGCCGTCAGCGCCACGAGCGTCATACCCGGCTTGAGACTGCGACTCTAGGGATAGCCCGAGAGCACGGGAAACAAGAGTCTCGGTGTAATCAGCGACGGGATTGTTTGAGCTACGCACAACTCCACGGTCTTTCAACTCGGCCATCAGCGAGCAGTAGGTGCTAAGCAGTTGCTTGTCGTCGAGTTGCGACCAATCCACACAAGCCCCCTAACGCTTTGCTCACCGGAAAGTTGGGAGCGCAGCGAGTAACTTTTCCGTGTGTAGCAATTTGTTAGGTGCTTTACTCACTTGGAACATGCGATTTCCACTGTTCTTTTACGTACTCATAGAAACCTTGAACACCGGGAACTTTAACGATTTGAGCGAGCTCTTGCCCTGCCTGAGTAAGCAGAATTTGTCCAATAGATAGCTGGTTTTCTTGGCCTTCTTTGATTACCAATTGCAAAGGTTGTCCGCAATACGCCAACGCAAAGCTTTTTGGTAACCCTGTCCTGCGAAATCCCGCAAGTGAATTAAACTGAATAAGCCCCAAGCTATCCAAATGAGACAAGCTATTAAAATTAATCCCTAGGTTGTTATAGATTGGGGCTTGGCTGTCAAAGATTAAAGGGGTGAAATTTCCAACAGCCCAGCCGAACCTGCATAAAGTCTGAAAAAGCTCAGCATCTCTTTTATCAAGGTCGCTGAGCAGGTTAACAGTTCTTCTAGAGAATGAGCCTGGTTTGTTTGCTTCGCCTGCAAGAACATTAGCCCATAAAGCCTGCATGTCTTCATCTGAAACAATCCTAGACTTATCAAAGAAGTTGGTGACCCAATCGTCTTCCATTTTTGCAGGATCAGATTCTTCCTCAAGGAGAGGAATAGATTTTTTGGTGATTTCCTCCATATTTTCTTGGCGATTAGCTTCTTCTTCGACAAAGCGGTGCATAGCTCTTCGATGCAGGTCAGTAATTTGTATCTCTGACTCTGCTTTAATCAAATTTGCTTCTGCCTCTGCCCTTGCAATACGTTTTATTTGCCAAGGTTCAAATACACCACCAATTGCTGATGAGACCTTTTCAATTAATGTATTGGCAGGCTTAGAAAGCTCACCAAGATTAACTAATGATGTAGATTTATCGTCTGACATTATTTATACCTAACGCCTGAGTTAAGCCGCGCGGCGAAGTGGCGCGGGCTGGGGCTTAGCGTAGCGTCAAAGCCCCAGGCAAGCCACGAAGCGGCGTCGGCTTGAACGAATTGTTAGGCTTGGCGCCTACTGACGCGGTTGAACAGGCTTGGTCGCTCCGCGAACCCAGGAGCGCACAAGAGATATCACCAGTCCGCCAGTAAGCATGCCAAGGAAGTACACACCTGAGACCAGAAATGAGAGTGGAACGGTGAGAGATGATGAAAGGAACGAGACTGTGACCGTTTCAATGTTCTGAACCTTGAAGGTCACGACTGCAAGGGTGATAAGAACAATGAGTGCCAAGTAGATGTAGCGCATCTTTGAACTCCCCGTGGACTACGTGATGTAAAGCCTAACGGCCAAGGTAAGCGGCCCGCAGAATGCGGGTCCGCTTGACCGCAGAGTTAGACCCGAAGGCCAAAAAGGGGCGCCCTGACTTGAAGACGGGCACAACCCACGCAAAAGCGCTGGGCCACGGAAGCGGCGCAGCGCTGCAAGAATGATAGCTGGTGGCGCTTACTGCACAAGCGCTGGAGGCCAAAAAGGCAGATAAGCCTTTGGAACAGGGCGGAGCGCTGGAATAAGTGGCTGCGCGCATGAAACGGGTGATGGGCCTAACGCCTGAATTAAGCCGCGCCGCGAAGCGGCGTCGGCTTGAATGAATTGTTAGGGGGCAGACAGCACGGCAGTGATATCTGTAACACGGTTGTCCTCCAGAACGTTGCGCCGGAACATGAAGATGTGACTGTTGCTGTGTGTTGAGAAGCGACTCAGCTCTGTAACAACCTCAATTGGGATGAGAGCGCCATAGAGGACGGAAAGGTCTTGCGAGTATGCGACAGCCGCTAAAGTGTCGAAAGGACGACTGGCCAAATTGCGAAGGGCGCTGAGCTGAGTTGATTTGTTGTGAGACGTGAGTCTGCGCCCCTTGATTTGGTATCTGGTGCCGTCAGCGCCACGAGCGTCATACCCGGCTTGAGACTGCGACTCTAGGGATAGCCCGAGAGCACGGGAAACAAGAGTCTCGGTGTAATCAGCGACGGGATTGTTTGAGCTACGCACAACTCCACGGTCTTTCAACTCGGCCATCAGCGAGCAGTAGGTGCTAAGCAGTTGCTTGTCGTCGAGTTGCGACCAATCCACACAAGCCCCCTAACTTGATTTATATCGCACATCCGCAGCATAACCGTTAATCCGACACGGCCACCTGCTGCTGAGGTAGCATCGTAGTCTGCATAACGTATGCGCGCAAGCGGTTATACTGTACCAATGAACAGTATAACGTCCGCGCCGCCGAAGCTGCTGGATCAGGTACGCTCAGCCACGCGCTATCGGCACTTCGCTCTGGCGACAGAGAAGGCTTACATCCACTGGGTGCGGGCTTTCGTGCGTTTTCACGGCTTGCGCCACCCGCGCGAGATGGGCGCGCATGAAGTAGAAGCTTTTCTGACGCATCTGGCCGAGGCGCGGCAGGTCTCACCTTCCACACACAAGCAGGCGCTGGCGGCGCTGCTGTTTCTATACCGCGAAGTGCTCAAGGTCGATCTACCCTGGCTGGCCGAGATTGGCCGCCCGCGCGCCGTGCGGCGGCTGCCCGTGGTACTGACAAGCGATGAGGTGCGACGCAGCTTCACCGGCCTGGATGGCAGCGCCTTGCTGCTGGCACAAGTGCTGTACGGCACCGGTATGCGGGTGATGGAGGGCTTGCGCCTGCGGGTGAAGGATGTGGATTTCGACCACGGCGCCATCGTGGTGCGCGAGGCTAAGGGCGGCAAGGATCGGGTGGTGATGTTGCCGGCCAGCCTGCGCGAGCCGTTGCGGGCGCAGCTGGCGCGGGTGCATGCGCTGTGGGCGCAAGATCGGGCCGATGGCATGCCCGGCGTGGAGCTGCCGCACGCGCTGGCGGCCAAGTACCCTCACGCGGGCAAAAGCTGGGCCTGGTTCTGGGTGTTTCCACAAGCCGTGCTGTCCACCGACCCGCGCAGTGGCGTGCGGCGGCGCCACCACGGCTATGCCGACACCTTCAGGCGCCAGTTGAACCGCGCCATGCGTGCGGCGGGCATCACCAAGCCGGCCAGCCCGCACACCCTGCGGCACAGCTTTGCCACGCACCTGCTGCAGCGCGGGGCCGATATCCGCACGGTGCAGGAGCTGCTGGGACACGCGGATGTGAGCACGACGATGGTCTACACCCACGTGCTGAAGGTGGCGGGCGGCGTGCCGAGCCCACTCGACACCCTGATGGACAGCCGGCCGCCGCCTGCGGTGACGGTGCAGCAGCTGAACGAGATGCCGCTTTAGCTACTGTTTCAATAGCTGCTCGCGCTTGCTGTTTGGCCGCTATGGAGGGTTTTGAGCATGAATGCATGCGATGGCAGGACAGCCCGGTGGCCCGGGCAAGCCAGCGCCGTTGGTGCGGCGGCTGGCAGCGCTGGCGGGTGTCGAGGGAGATGCATGTCTGCGCATGCAGGCGAATCCATATAGGGAGTATATGGCTTTAGCGCCCGTCAATAGAGCGCTGGCATCCACCTATGCAGGGAGTATATGAAAACGTCGCGACAACGAAGACCCGCTTGCGGGGCCAGCCCGGAAGCTGGGCTTCGCTGCGCTCAACGCCAGCCTACCGGACACGTTCTGCCCCAACAAAAACCCCGCAGCGCTTGTGCACGCTGCGGGGCCAGCTATTCAAAGAATAGCGTTCAGGCGCTTCAGCCAGCGTAGCCCGGGTTGGGCAGGCCGCCGGTCAGCTTGGGCTGGTTGAGCTGGCGCGGCGATACCTTGCCGCCGCGGGCCTTCAGCCATTTCTCGACCAGCTCCCACACCATGGGGTTGCCGGCCTTGGCGGCGTCTTCGGCCACGGGGGCCCAGCCGGCGACCTTGTAGGTCTTGTCGGCGTCGATGAGCTGGCCCTTCAGGCGCATGTCGCTGATGCGCTTGCCGGCGCCGGCGGTGGGGTCGCACGCATAGGTGAGGCCGCCCACGCGCACCATGTCGCCGCCCTGCTGGTAGTACGGGTCGGGGTTGAACAGGTTGTCGGCCACGTCTTCCAGCACGGTCTTGATCATGTCGCCCTTCATGTCGGTCAGGGTGGCATAGCTGTAGGTGGTGGCGGTCATGTCGAGCAGCCATTCGCGCGTGATGGGCTGGCCGGGCAGCAGCGTGGTGCCCCAGCGGAAGCCGGGCGAGAAGGCCAGGTCGGCGCCCTGCACGTCCATCAGCGCGTCGACGATGAGCTGGTCGCCGGTGCCGTTGAAGTTGCCGCGGCGGTACAGCGTGCCTTCGGTGACGGCCAGTTGCTCGGCCAGCTTGGCCTCGTAGGGGCCGCGGATCTTGGTGATCAGCGTGTCCATGTCCTTGTCGGCCGGCAGCATGTTGGCGAACACGGGCAGCAGCTTGTAGCGGTAGTCGGCCACCTTGCCGTTCTTGACGTCGAAGTCGAGCACGCCGAGGAACTTGCCGTTGCTGCCGGCGTTGGTCACCAGCGTCTGGCCCCCGGCGTTCTTGACCACTGTGGCCACGGGCATGCCGTCGTGCGTGTGGCCGCCCATGATGGCGTCGATGCCGCGCACGCGGCTGGCCATCTTCAGGTCCACGTCCATGCCGTTGTGGCTGACGACGACGACGACCTGCGCGCCCTTGGCGCGCGCTTCGTCGACCACCTTCTGCATGTTTTCGTCCTGGATGCCGAACTCCCACTCGGACACCATGTAGCGCGGGTTGGCAATCGGCGTGTAGGGGAAGGCCTGGCCGACGATGGCCACCGGCACGCCGTTCATCTGCTTGATGACGTAGGGCTTGAACACCGGGTCGCCGAAGTCCAGCGTCTTGATGTTCTGCGCCACGAAGTCGACCTTGCCGGCGAAGTCCTTCTCGACGATTTCCTTCACGCGCTCCATGCCCAGGGTGAATTCCCAGTGGCCGGTCATCACATCCACGCCCAGCAGTTTGCAGGCGTCGACCATGTCCTGGCCGTTGGTCCACAGCGAGGTGCCGCTGCCCTGCCAGGTGTCGCCGCCGTCCAGCAGCAGCGCGCCGGGGCGGCTGGCGCGCATGCGCTTGACCAGCGTGGCCAGGTGCGCAAAGCCGCCCACCTTGCCGTAGCGCTGGGCGGCCTGCTCGAAGTCGAGGTAGGTCAGCGCGTGCGCCTCGGCGGTGCCGGCCTTCACGCCGGCGGCCTTCAGCAGGTGCTCGCCCACCAGGTGCGGCAGCTTGCCCTTCATGTCGGCCACGCCGAGGTTCACGCTGGGCTCGCGGAAGTAGATGGGCTTGAGCTGCGCGTGGCAGTCGGTGATGTGCAGGAAGGACACGTTGCCGAACTTGGGGATGTCGTACAGGCCTTCGGCGGCCGTCTGGGCGCTGGCGTTGGCAAAGTGGCCCAGGCCCATGCCGGCGGCGCTGGCGGCGCTGAGCACTTGCAGGAATTCGCGTTTGGTGAGGTTCATATCAGCACTTACTGATGTATGTGAGACAAAAAAGCCCGGCCTGGCCGGGCTGAAGGGACAGGGTTTACTGGTTGACCGGCGACTTGGGATCGAGCAGCAGGGCCACCAGGTGGCGCACCTGATCTTCGTTGAGGATACCCATGTGGCCGGCGCGCGGCATGTTGGAGCAGGCGTTGTAGGCCTTGCTATTCCAGATCTTGCCCCAGGTGTACTTCACCATTTCCTGCGCAGCGGGGCTGTTCGGGTCGGTCACGCCGCGAATCTTGCCGAAGTTGTACAGGCTGGTGCCGATGGTGCCGAAGGAGATTTCCTCCTTGGTGATCTGGTGGCAGTTGTAGCAGTTGCCGCCGTTCACGGTCTTGGCCGTGTCGGTCCAGGTCATGCCGCGGCCGCTCTGGGCAATCTTCTCGCCCTCGCGCCAGTCGCCCAGGAACTTGCCGTCGGAAGGCCACTTGATGGCCTTCATGTTCAGCTCTTCGATGCGCTTGGCGGTGTCCCCGTCCAGCGGCTTGCCGGCCACGTCGGCGGCGTTGCACAGGCGCGTGGTCTCGTCGTCGCGGAACACGTCGGCCACCTTGACGATGCCTTTGTCGTGGAAGGATTGCTTGACGATCTGCTGCGTCAGCGCGTCGAGTTCGGCTGCCGACTGCGTGCTGCCGCCCGCCGAACCGCCACTGCCGGCGCAGCCGGCCACCAGGGCCGCCGCGGCGACCAGCGCCAGAATGTGTTTGCTCTTGCTCATGACGACATATTCCTTTCAGAGATCCGTTGCGCTTTCAACCAATACCGATGGCCGCGGAGCAGGCCACGCCAGAACGCCGTGGAGCGGGCTTGGCCCGGCCACAGGCGTTGTCCCCTTGGGGGGAAGACGCCGAAGGCGGCTCAGGGGGGTCATCTTTTGATGGTGGGAACGGCGGACTTGTCGCCCTTGGCGTTCACGCCCAGGTACACACCCAGCGCCACGGTCACGTCGCTGGCGAAGTCGGGCTCGGGAAAGCGCTGCTGGCGGTAGCAGTCGTTCAGGCGGTGCTGCATGCTCCACATCTGCCCGTTGGACACGCGGTAGGCCGGCCAGGCCGCAAAGCCCACGCCGTCGCCGGGCGCCTTGGTCAGCAGCGGCAGATCCTGCAGGCGGATGCGCTTGCCCTCTTCGCCGTGGCACGAGGCGCAGGCAAAGTCGTGCGGGCCGCCGCGCTGGAAGAACAGGCGCTTGCCCACCTCGTACATGGTGCGCTCCTGCGCATGCGACTGCGGCAGGTTGAAGGCCATGCCCTTGGACTGCGCGGCAATCCAGGTAGCCAGCGCGGTGGTGTTGGCGCGCTCGCCACGGCCCCACTGGCCCTTGATGATTTCCTTGGGGTCGATGCCCTGCAGCGTCTGCATGCAGGTGATCAGGCGCGACTCCAGATCCTGCACCTTGTTGGTGTCCTTGAAGTGGCGCGGCAGCTCGACGAAGGCGCCCTTCACCACGCCCGGGCCCTTGCCCAGGTCGCATTTCTCCAGCGAGGCGTTCTTGGGGCCGCGCGGTTTCTTCCACAGCTCTTCGCCCTTGGCCTCGAACAGCTCGGCCGGGTTGCCGTCCTGCAGCATCTCGCGGTATTCCTCGATCGCCTGGATCGAGGTCTTCTCTTGCGCCAGTACGGCGCCACTGGACGCCATCAGGCCGAGTGCGACGACCGCCAGAGAGAGCTTTCGTATTTGCATCCTGCTTGTCTCCTCGTGATGCAGAAAAAGGAAAGGCGGGCGTGGGGCCTGTTCACGCCCGCCTTGTGGGGATGAAGATGAAGCGCTTACGACACCGTGGCTTCGTCGGTGCGGGATTCGCCCTTGTTGTCCTTCCAGGTCACGGCGATCTTGTCGCCAGCCTTGGCGCCCTTGATGGCGAACTGCAGGAAGGGGTTCTTGGACACTGCGGGGCCCCACTCGCAGGAGAACACGGGCTTGCCGTTCAGGCTGGCCGTGACGTCCTGGATGTGCCATGCGGGCACCAGCTTGCCGGAAGCGTCCTTGCGCTGGCCGGACTCCATCTCGTGGCTCATGAGCACGCGCACCGTGGCCTTGTCGCCAGCGGCCTGAGCGCGGATTCGCATCGGATCTGCCATGTCTTTTCTCCTAATTCAATATCTGTTCAAAACACTCGAGTGGCCGCGGAGCAGGCTATGCGGGAACGCCGTGGAGCGGGCTTGGCCCGGCCACTGGCGTTGTCCCCTGGGGGAAGGCGCCGCAGGCGACTCAGGGGGGGGCATCATCTAGCCGCCGCAACCGCCCAGGGTGACCTTGACTTCCTTCTTGGCGTAGTGCGCCTTGCCGTCGGCGGTGATGGCCACGGCGTAGACGTCGGAAGACTCGCCCATCTTGGCGCGGGTGGCAAAGCTGGCGTCCACCTCGGGCGTCACGTTGAACACGGCGACCAGCGCGTTGGGGTTCTTTTCGACCAGCAGCAGCAGCTGCTTGACGTTGGGCAGCGTGCTGGCCACGGCCAGCGGCACGACGGCGCCGTTCTCGGCGATGTCGGGCGCGGTCAGCGTCACGCCGGCGTCAGCCGCGGGGGCGCCGCTGGCGCCCAGTGCCTTGAGGGCGTCGTTCAGGCTCTTGGCATCGAAAGCGGCCTTGTTGAAGGCCAGCGCGTATTGCGGGAACAGGCCGGTGCCGGCCAGCAGACCCGCCACCACGGCGCTCTGCTTGAGGGTTTGTCGACGTGTCTGCATCGTACTTCTCCTGTAAATAAGTGAATGCTAATGCTTGAGCGGAAAGCGCACATGGGGAAAATCCCCAGCACACCCCGAAGGGTGTGCGGTCGTCACCGGCTGGCGCCGGCCGCCAGCCAGGCGGCCATGGCCTTGGTGTCCTCGTCCGGCAGGGTCTGCGGCGGCATGGGGATTTCGCCCCAGACGCCGGAACCACCGGCCTTGATCTTGCCCGCCAGGTAGTCGGTCTTGCCGTTGTACTTCTTGGCGATCTCGACGAAGCTCGGGCCCACCAGCTTGCCGTCGATGTTATGACAGGCGGTGCAGGCGTGCTTTTGCGTCAGCGCAATGGCGGCGGCGTTCGGGCTGGCGGCGCCACCCACGGGGCCGACCACCTTGACCGGGCCGGCGGCATCGCCCAGCTTGCCCTCGGCCTTGCTGGTGTCGGAGCCGCGCTGCGGGCCCACGGTGCGGTTCTGCTCGCGCAGGTTGCCGTGGGCGTCGCGGGCGTGCTCGGGCAGGCGCGAGGAGATCTTCAGCTCGGGGCAATTGGTCATGCAGGCGGTGCCCACCACGTCGGGCTTGGCGGTGCCGTTCAGTTCCTTGCCCGGCCACATGGCGTGCGCGGTGGTCATGCCGTTGCGGTTGGGCATCTTCTGCTGCACTTCGGCGATGTTCTTGTCGGACAGCGTGAAGTTCTCGGGCACCACATGGGCCAGGTTCAGCAGGAAGGCCGTGACGGCGTACACCTCGTCGGGCTTGAGCGACTTGGGCCGGTCCCAGGGCATGGCGCGGTTGATGTAGTCCCACAGCGTCGAGACGGTGGGCACCTTCATCAGGCTGGTGCGGCCGGGGTAGTCGGTGCGCGTCAGGTTGGCCACGCGGCCGGTCTTCACGTCTTCGGCCGTGGTGCCGCCCACCAGCGGGGTGAACACCGAGTTGGATTCGGCGAAGAAGCCGTGGCAGCTGGCGCACTTGCTTTCCCAGATGTCCTGGCCGGCGGCGACCGAGCCGCTGCCGGGCGGCAGGCCCTTGAAGTCGGGGCGCACGTCGATGTCCCAGGCCGCCACTTCCTTGGGCGTGGCGGCGCGGCCGATGCCGGGGAACTTGTCCTGCGCCAGCGCCGGCAGGGCAAAGGCGGCCAGCAGCAGCGTGGCGAGCGCTTTACGAGAGCTGGACATTCTTCACCTCGCCGTTTTCCTGCACCAACCACGACTGGATGGCATTGTTGTGATAGATGGAGCGGTTGCCGCGCACGTCGCGCAGCTGCTTGTAGTTGGGTTGCACGTAGCCGGTGTCGTCCATCGCGCGGCTCTGCACGATGGTGGGCTTGCCGTCCCACACCCAGTCGAGGTTGAAGCGCGTGAGGCACTTGTCAAGCACCGGCGTCTCGAGCCGCGCATTGCGCCAGCTGCGCCCGCCGTCGACGGACACGTCGACGCGCTTGATCTTGCCGCGGCCCGACCAGGCCAGGCCGCTGATGTTGTAGAAGCCCTTGTCGAGCAGCACCTGGCCGCCCGAGGGCGTGGTGATGACGCTCTTGCACTCCTGGATGCTGGTGTACTGGCGGTGCGTGCCGTCGGGCATCAGGTCGACGTAGTGGATGGCCTCGTCCTTCGTCGCCCAGGGCTGGTCGCCCACTTCGACGCGGCGCAGGTATTTCACCCAGCTCACGCCCTGCACGCCCGGCACCACCAGGCGCAGCGGGTAGCCGTTCTCGGGGCGCAGCATCTCACCGTTCTGGCCGTAGGCGACCAGCACCTGGCCGCTGGTGACCAGGCTCATGGGGATGGTGCGCGTCATGCTGGAGCCGTCGGCGCCTTCGGCCAGCACGAATTTGCCGCCCTTGAGGTCGGCGCCGGCCAGCTCCAGCAGCGTGATCAGCGGCACGCCGGTGAACTCGCTGCACGACAGCATGCCGTGCGTGTACTGGCAGGTGGGCACGGCCACGTTGCCCCACTCCATGCCGGTGTTGGCACCGCACTCGATGAAGTAGAAGCGGCTGACGCTGGGCAGGCGCATCAGTTCGTCCATGGTGAACACCTTGGGCGTCTTGACCATGCCGTTGACCATGAAGCGGTGCTGCGCCGGATCGACGTCCCACCAGCCCTGGTGGTGGCGCTCGAAGTGCAGGCCGCTGGGCGTAACGATGCCGAACAGCGACTGCAGCGGCGCGAACGACACCGACGACTGGGTGGATTGCGTCAGGCCGGGGCTCTGGCGGCGCTGCACGTTGCCCTCGAACTTCGAGGGCAGGCCGTAGCCGTCGGTCACCACGGGCTGGCCCAGGCCGGTGCTGTGCGCCGGCAGGTTCAGGATGGCCGGGTCGCCGTCGGCGGCCGCGGTCTGCGCCGTGGCGCGTGCGGCAGCACCACCGGCCAGTGCGGCGGCAAAGGCACCGCGGATGAAGTCACGCCGGCCGCGCTTGCCCTCGGCAAACACGGTGCGGACACCGGTCTGGTCGAGAAAGCTCTCGGGCGCCTTGCGCAGGCGCCCGCGGTCCAGGCTGGCTGGAGCGGGTTGAAGTTGGTCGTCTGCCATGGGTTTGAAAATTTGTATATGCGCAAGCGCTGATATTAACGCTGATTGACCCTGCCACGGGCCGGGGTTATCCCGAGGGCGACAGCACTTGACGGCGCGGCAGAACGGCAGCAGTCAATCCGCGAAGCGGTAGTGGTCGCGGTTGAGCACGGCGGCGACCGAGGTCACCTCTTCGGGGAACAGGCCCAGGTTGAGCTCGGTGTTGCACTGCTCGACCATGCCGCGCAGCAGGCCCGCGGTGTTGATGCGCCCCTTGGGCCGGTAGATGGCGTTGCCGGCGTCGGCCCACTTCTTGGCGTGGCACTCGCTGCACTTGTTCTCGGCGATCAGCTTTTCGCCCAGCTTCAGGTCGGCCTCCTTGAAGATGGCCGGGCCTTGCGCGGCAGCGCCCAGGCTGACGCCAGCCAGCGCGGCCAGTGCCAGGGTGCGGATGCGGGGAAGGTGCTTCATGCTGGTCTCCTTGGTGCAGCTTGCGGGGCAGCCCGCTTCAGGGCCGGACTCTGTTTTTTATAGTGGCCTGCGCTTGTCTGCAAACAATTTCAAGACGAAAGCATCTGAAATCGTTGTATATCAAGCGCTGGCAGCTATCTTTTTTGCTTGATCATCACCAAGTCTCAGAGGGGGCGCGGACCGCATCCGCTGTGTGGGAGCGGGCTTGCCCGCTCCCACAACACGGTCTGAGACTTGTTTTCAATGTACCCAACCCATCAACCGGCCGCCACCGCCTTGCGCGCCTGCGTCAGCCGGTTGTCCAGGTAGGCGGCGTAGAAGTCGGGCGAGCCGCCCACCAGGCGCTCGGCCACTTCCTTGCCGCCGGCGCCCAGGAACAGCACCGTCGGCGCGATCTTCACGTCCCAGCCGCTCACCAGCGAGTTGTGCGTGATGGGCTCGCCCTGCAGGGTGCGCGTGCCCGCGGGGCTGAGCATGTCGACCTGCACCACGTGCAGCCCCTCCTGCGCGCGCATCGGCGCCAGGTAGTTGTTGCGCACCTCGTCGCACCACGGGCAGCGGTGCAGGCTGACCATGACGACCAGTGGCTGCCGCGCCTTCAGCGCACGGGCCAGTTCGTCCTTCAGCGAGGTGGACAGCGGCAGCTTGCCCGCCGCCTGCACGCTGCCCGCGCCGGCGCCCAGCACCAGCGCGCCCAGCGCCTGCAAACCCCGGCGGCGCGAGCAGCGCAGGTGATCGTCGGCGTTCACGTTCATTCCGGGTCGTGCTCCATCAGCAGGTAGGTGTTGTAGGCGTTCATGCGGTTGGCGGGGCCGAACAGCGGCAGGTGCTCGTACTGGCTCCAGTCGGTGGCCTTGTAGGCTTCGTCGAAGGGCGTCATGTCGCGCGCGGCGGCGCCCATGGTCTTGCGCAGGTAGATGAGGTAGTCGCGCGTGAGCTGCATGTCCTTGCGCGCCTCGGTGGAGACCGGGCCGTGGCCGGGGATGATGACGCTGGTGTCGAAGGCCAGCAGCTTGTCGAGCGAGACGATCCAGTTGCGGCTGTCGGCCTGGCCGACAAACGGGATGCGGCTGCGGAACACCAGGTCGCCCGCGTACAGCACCTTGCGGCCCGGCAGGTACACCGCCAGGTCTTCGGGCGTGTGGGCGGGGCCCACGGGCTGCAGCACCAGTTGCGTGTCGCCCAGCGCCAGCTCGCGGCGGCTGTCGATCCACTCGGTGGCGGCGACCAGGCGGGTCTTGTCGTCGATCCACGGCGCCAGCTCGTCGCGCGAGGCCTGCAGGCGCAGGCGCGCGGTGTCGGCGTGCAGGTATTCGCGCCCGGCCTGGTGCGCGATGATCTTGGCGCCGGCCTGCTCGAACACCTGCAGGCCGTACACGTGGTCGGCGTGGTAGTGCGTGACGATCACGTGCGTCACCTTCTGCGGCGTGACCTTCCTGATCTCGGCCAGCAGGCGCTCGGCCAGCGCGGGCGAGCCCAGCGCGTCGACCACCACCACGCCGGCCGAGGTGACGATGAAGCCCGCGTTGGAGATGAAGTTGGCATTGGCCGGCGAGCCCAGCGCCGACAGGCCCTCGACATACCAGCAGCCGGGCGCGGCCTCGCGCGCCGTCATCTCGGGCGGAGCGGCCTGCGCGCCGGCGTCCGAGTAGCGCGCCCACGCCACGCCACCGAAGGCCACGCAGGCGCAGCGCTGAAGAAGTTGACGGCGATCAATCACAGGCTGCATCATCCGCTCTTACTATTCATAAGTTATTGCTGAATTAATTATTGGCCATGGTGACGGAACTGGCAAGCTGGGTGGAAACCTATGGCACCGCTGCGGTGCTGGCAGTGGGCGGCGCGGTGATCGGCGTGCTGTTCGGCTTCTTCGCGCAGCGCTCGCGCTTTTGCCTGCGCGCGGCGGTGATCGAGTTCTGGCACGGCAAGTTCGGCGAGAAACTCTCGGTCTGGCTGCTGGCGTTTTCCAGCGCGCTGATCCTGGTGCAGGGCTTGATCCTGCTGGGCTGGCTGGACGTGAGCAGCGCGCGCCAGCTGGCCAACCGCGGCAGCCTGTCGGGGGCGCTGGTGGGCGGGCTGCTGTTCGGCGTCGGCATGATCATGACGCGCGGCTGCGCCAGCCGGCTGCTGGTGCTGTCGGCCAACGGCAACCTGCGCGCGCTGCTGTCGGGGCTGGTGTTCGCCGTCACCGCGCAGGCCGCGCTGGCGGGCAGCCTGGCGCCGCTGCGCACCGAAATCTCCGGCTGGTGGACGGTGGACGGCGGCGCCGCACGCGACGTGCTGGCGCGCGTGGGCGCCGGCAACGTCGACGGCCTGGTGTTCGGCCTGCTGTGGCTGGTGGTGGCCATCATCTTCTCGGTGCGCAGCGGCAACCGGCTGTGGATGTGGATCGGCGGCCTGGGCACCGGCCTGGCCGTGGCGGCCGCCTGGTGGTTCAGCTACGCGGTGTCGCAGGCCAGCTTCGACGCGGTGCAGATCCAAGGCCTCACCTTCAGCGGCCCCTCGGCCGAGTGGCTGATGCGCGTGCTGGCCAGCCCGGCGCCGGCCTTCGGCTTCGACGCCGGCATGCTGCCGGGCGTATTCGTGGGCTCGTTCATCGGCGCGCTGGTGGGGCGCGAGTTCAAGGTCGAGGGCTTCAAGGACGGCTACAGCATGGCGCGCTACATCGTCGGCGCCATGGCCATGGGCTTCGGCAGCATGCTGGCCGGCGGCTGCGCCGTGGGTGCGGGCATGACGGGCGGCGCCATCTTCGCCCTCACCGCCTGGCTCACGCTGCTGGGCATGTGGGCCGGCGCCGGGCTGATGGACCGCGTGCTGGCCGAGCCGGTGCACACCGCGCAACCGGCCACGCAGCAGGCGCCGGTGGTGGTGCCGGTGGCCCCTTGAAGATTACTGGTCAAATCGGCCTTCAGCGCTTATCCAGCAAGCGCTGACAGCTATCGATTCAGTAGCTACTTGCCGGTCAGGTATTCCGCCACGGCGGCCATCTCGAGCGCGGTCATCTTCTCGACCACGGTGTGCATCACCGCGTTGTCGTTGTCGCGCTCGCGCTTGTTGAACTGCTTGAGCTGGTTGTCCAGGTACGCCGCGTGCTGCCCGGCCAGGCGCGGCAGCGCGTTGCTGCCGGCACCTTCAGGGCCGTGGCAGCTGGCGCACGAGGGCACGCCGCTGAACTTGTTGCCCTGGTGGTAGATGTACTGGCCGACGGCGGCCAGCTGCGTGTCCTTGGCCGCCTCCTTGTGCGCCGGCCGGCTGGCGTAAAACTGGCCCAGCGCCGCCATGTCCTCGGGCGAGAGATCGGTCACCATGTTGGCCATGGCGCTGCTCTTGCGCTTGCCGCTCTTGAAGTTTTCGAGCTGCTTGGCGATGTACTCGGCGTTCTGCCCCGCCAGGCGCGGAAACACCTCGCTGGCCGATTCGCCCTCGGCGCCGTGGCACAGGAAGCACGAGCCGCCGATGATCTTCTTGGCGCGCGCCTCGTCGGCGTGGGCGGGGGCCAGGACTGCCACCATCAATGTCGCCAGAACCAGAACGGGGCCGAAGGGCTGTGTGCGCATGAAGTGAACCTCGAAAAGTCTTTCATCAAAAAGGGGCGCCATGCGCCCCGGTTGCAGTGCCGCCCGGCATCAGGCCAAGGTATCAGCCCAGATGTTGCGTGCCCAGGCCATGGCGTACTTGCCCTCCAGCTCGCTGGCGGCCACCGACACGCCGCCCGAGCCCGGCACGGCCAGCATGGTCTGCTTGCCGGCGTCGTAGCGGTGCACGCTGGCCACGTGCACCACGTCGGTGTCGCTCACGAAGCTGTAGCAGGTGTTGTTGTAGATCGGCAGCGCGTTGGGTGCGCGGCCGGCCAGCAGCGCCACGATGGCGGCCGCCGCCACCTTGCCGTGCTGGTTGGCCATGTGGCCCGACTTGGGCATGCCGGGTGCGATCTGCAGCGCATCGCCCAGGATGTGGATGTTCTTGGCGGCCTTGGATTCCATGGTCAGCCAGTCGACCTCGCACCAGCGCTTGTTGGCGGTGGTCAGGCCGGCGTTGTGGGCGATGTCGCCCGCGCGCTGCGGCGGCACCACGTTCAGCACCTGCGCCTTGATGTCGTCGTTGAACTCGAACTTGAGCGTGCCGGTGGCGGCATCGACGTCGGTCAGCGCGTGCTTGGGCCGGTAGTCGATGATGCCCTTGTAGCGGTCGGCCCAGGCCTTCTTGAACAGCGCGCCCTTGGAGGTCACGTCGTCGTTGGCGTCGAGGATCAGCACCTTGGACTTGGGCTTGGCCTTGCTGAAGTAATGCGCCACCTGGCAGGCGCGCTCGTACGGGCCGGGCGGGCAGCGGTAGGGTGCCAGCGGAATGGCCAGCGCGTACACACCGCCGTCGGGCATGGCCTCGAGCTGCTGGCGCAGCGCCACGGTCTGCGCGCCGGCCTTCCACGAGTGCAGCACCCTGTCCTGCGCGCCGGGCTTCTTCAGGCCGGGCAGCGCATCGGGCATGAAGTCGATGCCGGGCGACAGCACCAGGCGGTCGTAGCTCAGCGTGGTGCCGCCGGCCAGGCGCACCTGGCGCTTGTCGGCGTCGATGGCGACGGCTCGGTCCTTGATGATCTTCACGCCGTGGCGCCTGGCCAGGTTGTCGTAGGGCGTGGTGATGTCGGCCATCTGCTTGCTGCCGCCCAGCACCAGGTTGGAGATGGGGCATGACACGAAGGCGTCGTTCGGCTCGACCAGCGTGACGTTGACCTTGCCATCCGACCACATGCGGATGTACTTGGCGGCCGTGGCACCGCCATAGCCGCCGCCGACGACCACGACATGGCCGCCCGCACCACTGCTGGTGGAGGCACAGCCGGCGGAAAGGCCCAGCACCGATGCGGCCGAGGCGGCGGAACCCGCCTGAATGAATTGACGACGATCCATGGTGTGCCTCCTCACTTCTTCTGCGCCGCGAACCAGGCGCTGATGGCGGCCAGTTGCTCGTCGGTGTAGCCCTTGCTGAGCTGATGCATGATGGTCGCGGGCTTGGCGCCGCTCTTGAAGTCCATCAGCTTCTTCATCATTTCGTCCTTGTTGGCGCCCGCCAGCACCTCGTTGCCGGTCTGCGCGTGGCCGTTGGTGCCGTGGCAGGCGGCGCAGCTGGCGGCCCAGCTGCGCACCTGCAGGGGATCGACCTGCGCCTGCGCGCTGCCGGCCGCCAGGCACAGGGCCGCGGCGGCCAGGCCCGAAAACACGAGAGGTTTCATGGATGCGCTCCTCCTGGGAAATGGGTGGTGTGGGTGCGAGCGGGCGCAAGATTCGCCGCCGCTTATATGTAAACGAATGATAGGGCGCCCCCCGCGCGGGCCAACTCGGGAATAACCCCAGCGCAACGCCCCGGCGACCGCGCGTCGGCGCGCCTCAGCGCGGCTCGCCCACGGTTTCGATGGCGATCTGCGTGCACACGGCGCGGCACAGCGTGACCACGCGCTCGTTGATGATGCGGTAGTAGATCTGCACGCCATCGCGCCGCCGGCCCAGCACGCCCGCCTTGTACAGGGTGTTGAGGTGCTGGCTCATGTTGGGCTGCGTGGTGGGGATTTCGGCCAGCAGCTCGCCCACGTTCTTCTCGCCGTTGCACAGCGCGCTGATGATCTTCAGCCGCATCGGCGCCGACATGATGCGGAACACCTCTGCGGCCAGCTCGAACACCTCGTCGGATTCGAGGTCGCTGTCGGTCTCGGCGGGAACGGCTTTCTTCTGCATGGCCATGTGAAGGGGGCTATTCAACCACTATAGCAATTCGGCGTCCACCGACCGCCGCTCGGAGCGCAGCGTGCGGCTCAGCAGGATCACCGGCACCAGCCCCACCAGCACCAGCGCCAGCGAGGGCAGCGCCGCCTCGCCCAGGCGCTCGTCGCGCGCCAGCTGGTTGGCCACCACGGCCAGGGTGTCGGTGTTGAAGGGGCGCAGCACGATGGTGGCCGGCAACTCCTTCATCACATCGACAAACACCAGCAGCCCCGCCGCAAAGCCCGCGCGCCGCAGCAGCGGCCAGTGCACGCGCGCCGCCAGCTCCACCCCGGTGGCGCCCAGCATGCGGGCCGATTCGTCCAGGCTGCGCGGCACGCGGGCGTAGCCGCTCTGCATCGACTGCAGCGCCACCGACACGAAGCGCACCAGGTACGCCCACACCAGCCCCCAGATGGTGACGGTGACCACCGCGCCCACGCCGCTTTCGGGCCAGCGCGCCTGCAGCCAGCCCACCGGCAGCAGCAGGCCAACCACGATCACCGCGCCCGGCACCGCATAGCCCAGCGACACGATCTGCACCGCCCAGCGGCGCAGGAGCGTGGGCGCGCGGCGCAGGCTGTAGGCCAGGAACCAGGCCGCCAGCACGGCCAGCACGGCGGTGATGCTTCCTAAGCGCACGCTGTTCCAGGTCCAGATGAGGAAGCGGTCCCACGGCAGCACCGACCAGTCGGCCGACAGCGGCCGCAGCATGAAGCCCACGGGCAGCACGAAGCCCATCAGCACCGGCAGCAGGCACAGCACCCAGGCGATGGCACCGCGCATGCCGCGCAGCGGAATCGGCCGCGCCTCGCTGCTGCTGGCGCGCGCCGTGGCGCTGCCGACAAAGCGCAGGCGGCGCTGGGCGCGCTGCTCCAGCCACAGCAGCACCATCACCAGTGCCAGCAGCACCGTGGCCAGCTGGGCGGCGGCGATGCGGTTGTCCATCGACAGCCAGGCCTTGTAGATGCCGGCGGTGAAGGTCTGGATGCCGAAGTACACCGATACGCCGTAGTCGGCCAGCACCTCCATCAGCGCCAGCGCGGTGCCCGCGGCCACGGCGGGCCGCGCCATGGGCAGCGCCACCTCGCGCAGGCGGCGTGGCAGCGAGGCGCCCATCAGCCGCGCAGCCTCCATCAGCTGCGGTGCGCGCTCGGCCAGCGCGGTGCGTGCCAGCAGGTACACATAGGGATAAAGCGAGAACGAGAACACCCAGGCCGCACCCCACACGCTGCGCACCTCGGGGATCAGGCGCCCTTCCAGCCCGAAGGTGGCGCGCAGCCAGCTCTGCAGCGGACCGGAGAACTGCAGGAAGTCGGTGTACGCATACGCCGTGACGTAGGCCGGCATGGCCAGCGGCAGCAGCAGCAGCCATTCGAAGGCGCGCCGGCCGCGGAAGTCGAACACCGTCACCAGCACCGCCGCCGGCACGCCCATGGCCACCACGCCGATGCCCACCATCACCACCAGTTGCAGCGTCACCCACAGGTATTCGGGCAGCACGGTGGCCGCCATCTCGCGCAGGATGTCGGCGGTCTGCGCGTCCCATTGCGTCCACTGGCCGATCACGGCCAGCACCGGCAGCGCCAGCACACAGGCCACCAGCAGCAGGATCAGCGTGGGAAGGGCGCGCAAGATGGATTTTCGCTATTGAAATAAGAGCTGCTTGCGCAGGTGGGTAGCCGAATGCAGCCCGATTTCATTCAAAACGCAGGCAGCGTGCGGCAAATGAGAATTGTACGCATCTAGAATCTGCTTCCATGTTCCTCAAGATCGATCAGGTCGACGTGCGCTACCCCGGCCAGGCGCGCCCCGCGGTGCAGGACGCCTCGCTCGGCCTGCGCGCCGGCGACATCGGCGTGCTGATCGGCCCCTCGGGCTGCGGCAAGACCACGCTGCTGCGCGCCGTGGCCGGGCTGGAGCATGTGAGCGCCGGCGAAATCCGCCTGGGCGGCGAGCTGGTCAGCAGCGCCCACAAGCACCTGCCGCCCGAAGCGCGGCGCATCGGCATGGTGTTTCAGGACTACGCGCTGTTCCCGCACCTGGACGTGGGGCGCAACGTCGCTTTCGGCCTCAAGCACCTGCCCGCGGCCGAGCGCGACCGCCGCGTGGCCGAGGTGCTGGCGCTGGTCGACCTGACGGGCAGCGAGCGCCGCTTCCCGCACGAACTCTCCGGCGGCCAGCAGCAGCGCGTGGCGCTGGCCCGCGCNNGCCATCGGCGACCAGATCGGCGTGATGCATCAGGGCCACCTGCACCAGTGGGACGACGCCTACACCCTGTACCACCGCCCGGCCACGCGCTTCGTGGCCGACTTCATCGGCCACGGCGTGTTCGTGCCGGCGCGCATCGTGGCCAACGAGCACGGCGGCGGCGCCCGGCTCGACACGCCGCTCGGCCCGCTCGATCACCTCACCGACTGCCCGCTGCCCGGCGCCTATCCCGGCGGCCAGTGCGAGCTGCTGCTGCGCGCCGACGACATCGTGCACGACGACGCCGCGCCGGTGAAGGCCAAGATCGTGCGCAAGGCCTTCCGCGGCTCGGAGTTCCTCTACACCCTGCGCCTGGCCAGCGGCGAGGTCGTGATGGCCCACGTGCCCAGCCACCACAACCACAAGATCGGCGAACGCATCGGCATCCGACCGGCGGTGGATCATGTGGTGACGTTTGGGGTGCGGTGAGGTGAGCCGTGAGCGGGCTAGGAAACAATTGCGGCGCTGTAGCCAACCCGTGGCTGGTTCGCTGATAACTCTAACAACGTTCGCTCAGACGTTGTAGCGCCTCCACTAACTCATGTACCCGGGTCGACGGGTTTTCTTCGCCGGTTTTTGTCGCGTTTGCCAATCCAGAGGCGGCGGCACTCATGGCCGTGGGGAGTTTATCCTTGAGCAGTCCGTAGATTCCCTTCTGGCCCTTACCGTAGTTGTTGAAGTTCGGTTTCGTACGCAACTCAGAAATCAGGGTGTCTGCGGCTGATTTCCCGCCAGCTTCAGTAAACGGCTTATCCGTAAAACCGAAATGCAGTAGCAGCCAGTATTCGAAGCAGGGAATCGATGTCACCGCGTGGAACGGCTTCCCTGCGATCTTGCAGTCGCTCAGTCTTTGGACCGCGGTCGCGTACGTGACGTGCTTGTCGCGGTCAAACACGAAATACACCGCGTCGTAGCTGTCTCCGAGCTTGGCATCTTCCTCGTACAGCGCCAAGCCGTGTGCCACCACTTTATCGGGAGACGATCCGTTGTGCGGCGCGATTTTCACCGCCGCGGGGCGGATACCCAAGTCCGTCTTCAGATCGTTCAAGTAGAGCGGTTCGGTTTTTTTACCCTCGCACACGATCAGCACCCGTTCACCTTGTGCCCTTGTGGCTAAAGCACGCGCCATCTCCGCCGACCTACGCGCCCGACGTTTATGGAAAAGATCGTCAGACCCCATAGAAGTCAAGATCCTTCAAGAACGGAATGCCGCCGTAGCGACCGTTCAGGTAACCTCGCTCAACGGCCTCGTTCTCGCGTGGGCTGAACTTGGACAGCGGGTACAGTTGTGTTGCGCGGGATTTATCCTTTTCCAAGAACCACACCTGGTCGCGCCGCAGCAGCTTCTGGCTTAATAGCGTCGTATCGTGCGTTGTAAAGATGAGTTGCGCCTTCGTGCCTGTGCGGTGCAGCAACTTCACAAGGTGCTGCACCAGCAACGGGTGTAGGCTGGTGTCTAACTCGTCCACCACCAACACGCGCTCATTCTCAGTCACGTCTAGCCACGGACCAGCAAATGCGAACAACGCGCGCGTCCCGTCAGACTCTTCGTCTTCTGTGAAGTCAACAGCCTCACCCGTCTCGGTGTCGGTGTGAACAAACTTCACACTCATGAACTGTTGTCCCTTCATTTTCTGGAGCAGATCATCTTTCAACTGCGCAGGAAGGTCTTTTGGCAGCAACTCGGCAGACAGCGGTGTCTCCTTTACCTGTATGTCAGCAATCGACAAATCTGCCGAGTTCATGAAATCGAGTACTTTTGTTTTCTCGTACTTGTCTTTGCAGCGGTTCACGGTGTAACCCGCATTCAACTCAGTGGTCGATGCGACCACCCGAAGCCGGTGCTGAAACCAGCCAAACACTGGCCGTAACTGCTCGTTGTTCAACTGGATTGCGGTGGACAAGAACAGCGCGTTCGAGCGCGTCAGATCCCTCCAATCTTGCCGTTTGCGTTCACCCTCGAACAGACTGCTGAACTTGTACGCATCTTTGCCCCTATCCGCGTCAAAAACTCGGTGGAACCACTTTTGTGCCCGTCCCTGAGGATAGGCGTACAGCCATTCTTCGGTGAAGCGCTGGCGGTTGCAGCGAAAGCCGTACTCGTAGCGCACTCCCTGTTCCACCAACGCGATTTCGAACTCGCTGTCCTCTGCACGCGAAGATGCGCGTAGCTTGAACGGCACAGTGTCGATCTCGTCGCCCGCCTGACTCTCCTTCTGCGAATGCAAAACCCGATCCTGCATGAAGTCCAGGGCCTCGATCACCGTACTCTTGCCCGAGGCATTAGGCCCATACAACACTGCCGAGCGCAGCAGGCGCGGCGTCCTTTCCGTCGTCCCCGCGTCAAAGGTATTGAGCGACTCCAACTCTTTGAAGTAGGCCGACGCCACCATGCTCAGCGTCTGGCGTTCGCAGATGGACCGAAAGTTAGTGACTGAAAACTCTAGAAGCATGCTCGGATGGTAGCTATGAATCTAATTTTTGCGATGTTCCCGCAAAAAAAACTTCTAAATTTTTTGTTGAACTGATCATTTCACCCGCAACGCATCCACCTGCGCCCGCAACTCCGCCACCCACTCCCGCCGCTCGCGCCCCTCGGGCGATTGCGGCTGGCCGTAGCTGACGACGGCGCGCAGGCCGGGCGTGGTGAGCGTGCGCCACACCGATTCGAGCAGGGTCTGGTCGCCGATGTACATGGGCGCCGTGCTCATGGCGCCGTTGCGGCCGTCGATGAACTGCAGGGCCACCGGCAGCACCGGCGCATGGGCCGAGATGGCCGCCTGGATCAGGTTGGCGTGGAACGGCAGCAGCGTGATGCCGTTGCTGGTGGTGCCCTCGGGGAACACCGCCACCACCTCGCCGCGCACCAGCGCATCCCGCATGTGGTGCACCACGCGCAGCGCGTCGCGGCGCGAGTCGCGCTCGATGTACAGCGTGCCGGCGCCGGTGGCCATCATGCCGATCATGGGCCAGCGCTTGACGTCCGACTTCGAGACAAAACGGCAATAGCCCGCCGCGTGCATCACCAGGATGTCGAGCCAGGAGATGTGGTTGACGACCATCAGCAGCGGGCCGTCCTTGGGCGGCGCGCCGTTGACCTGAAGGTCGATGCGCCACACGCGCAGGAAGTTGCGCGCCCAGCGCTGCACCTCGGCCTCGCGCTGGCTTTGAGTCAGTCTAGGGAAGCGCGTGCGGATGGTCCACCAGCCGCCCGCGATGTGGGCGCCACCGCGCAGCAGCAGCCAGAACGCCGTCAGCGATTTCATGCGAATGCTCCGCCGGCGCCTTTCAGTCAGCGTGCGCCAGGTGGCCGCCAACCAGCGTGGTGCGCACGCGGCCCGTCAGCTCCAGCCCGGCGAACGGCGTCAGCTTGCCCTGGCTGCGCAACGCGGCGGGCTCGACCTGCCAGTGCGCCTGCGGGTCGAACACGCACAGGTCGGCCGCGCCGCCTTCGGCCAAGCGCCCGCAGCTGGCCTGGAAGGTACCCAGCGCGCCGCCCAACACCTGCGCCGGCGCCTGGGTCACCACTTCCAGCGCGCGCATCAGGCCGGGGCCGCCGGGCTCGGTGCCCCACTTCAGCGCCAATGGCAACAGCAGCTCCAGCCCCGTGGCACCGGGCTCGGCTTCGGCAAAGGGGAGCTGCTTGGCATCGGCCTCGACCGGGGTGTGGTCGGACACCAGCGCGTCGAGGGTGCCGTCGGCCAGCGCGGCGCGCAGGGCGTCGCGGTCGCGCTGCTGGCGCAGCGGCGGGTTAAGGCGGGCGGCGCTGTCGTAGTAGCCGATGTCCAGGTCGGTCAGGTGCAGGCTGTTGATGCTGACGTCGGCCGTCACGTTGAGGCCGTCGGCCTTGGCCTGACGCAGCAGCTCCACCCCCGCCGCGCTGGACAGGCGGCACAGATGCAGGCGCGGGCCGGCGCCGCCGCCGCGCATGGCGCGCAGCAGCTCGAACAGCGTGTGCAGGCGAATGGTTTCGGCCGCCGCGGGCACGCCCGACAGGCCCATGCGCATGGCCAGCGGCCCGCTGGCGGCCACGCCGCCGCCCAGCCATGGATCGACAGGGCGCAGCCACACGGCGTGGCCGAAGGTGCTGGCGTACAGCAGCGCGCGCTGCAGCACCTGGGTGTTGACGATGGGCGCCTCGGCCTGGCCGAAGGCCACGCAGCCGGCGTCGGTGAGCTGACCCATCTCGGTCAGCACCTCGCCCTTCAGCCCGCGCGTGAGCGCGCCTTGCGGAAACACGCGCGCCTGGTGCAGGCGCTCGGCGCGGGTCTTGAGCATTTCGACCAGGCCGGGCTCGTCGAGCACCGGGTCGGTGTCGGGCGGGCAGACCAGACTGGTCACGCCGCCGGCCACCGCCGCGGCCATCTCGCTCTCAAGCATGCGGGCATGCTCGTGGCCCGGCTCGCGCAGGCGCGCCGTCAGGTCCACCAGGCCGGGCAGCACCCAGCAGCCTTGGGCATCGATGGTGCGGCTGGGCGTGAAGTCGGCCGGCGGTTGGCCGATGCTGAGGATGCGGCCCGCGGCAATCGCCACGTCCGCCGTTTCGTCGCGGCCCGTGGCGGGGTCGATCACGCGGCCATGCTGGATGAGGATCTTCATGGTTTCAAGCCAAATCGGGCTCCAGCGCTTGATGGACGAGCGCCAGCAGCTATCATTTTCATACCAAACAACATCAGGCCTCGTTGCCCGCCACGATGCTCAGCACCGCCATGCGCACGGCGATGCCGAAGGTGACCTGCGGCAGGATCACGCTCTGGCGGCCATCGACCACCTGCGAATCGATCTCGACGCCGCGGTTGATGGGGCCGGGGTGCATCACGATGGCATCCGGCTTGGCCCAGCGCAGCCGCTCGGGCGTGAGGCCGAAGCTCTGGAAGAATTCCTGGCTGCTGGGCAGCAGCGCGCCGCTCATACGCTCGTTCTGCAGGCGCAGCATGATGACGACGTCGGCGTCCTGGATGCCCTCCTGCAGCGTGTGGCACACGCGCACGCCCATGGGGCCGAAGTCGCCCGGCACCAGCGTCTTGGGGCCGACCACGCGCACCTCGGCGGCGCCCAGCGTGGTCAGCGCATGGATGTCCGACCGCGCCACGCGCGAATGCAGCACGTCGCCCACGATGGCCACCACCAGGTTGCTGAAGTCCTTCTTGTAGTGGCGGATGGTGTACATGTCGAGCAGCCCCTGCGTGGGGTGCGCGTGCCGGCCGTCGCCGGCGTTGACCACGTGCACGTGCGGCGCCACGTGCTGCGACAGCAGGTAAGGCGCACCGCTTTCGCTGTGCCGCACGACGAAGATGTCGGCCGCCATGGCGCTCAGGTTGGCCACGGTGTCGAGCAGCGATTCGCCCTTGGCGGTGGACGAGCGCGCGATGTCGAGCGTGTACACGTCGGCCGACAGGCGCGTGGCGGCGATGTCGAAGGTGGTGCGGGTGCGCGTGCTGTTCTCGAAGAACAGGTTGAACACGCTCTTGCCGCGCAGCAGGGGCACCTTCTTCACCTCGCGGTCGCTCACGCTGACGAACTGCTGCGCGGTGTCGAGGATGTGGGTGAGGATGTCGCGCGACAGGCCTTCGGTGGAGAGCAGGTGGATCAGCTCGCCGTGCTGGTTGAGTTGGGGGTTGCGTCGGGCCAGCATGGTCAGCTCTTGGTGGTGATGCTGAAGGTGAAGGCGCCATCGTCGCCGCGCGCCAGCCGCAGCGTCTGCGTGGCCGGCAGCGTGACGCGGGCGGCAGCCACTTCGGCCGCCACCGGCAGCTGGCGCCCGCCGCGGTCGACCAGCACGGCCAGCCGCACGCGGGCGGGGCGGCCGTAGTCGAACAGCTCGTTGAGCACGGCGCGGATGGTGCGGCCGGTGTGCAGCACGTCGTCGAGCAGCAGGATGTCGGCGCCGTCGATCTCGAACGGCAGCGTGGTCTGGCCGCTGGCCGACAGGCCGCGCTTGGCGAAATCGTCGCGGTGCATGGTGGACGAGATGGCGCCGGCCTGGCCGGGCAAGCCCAGGTCGGCCTGCAGGCGCTCGGCCAGCCACTGGCCGCCCGAGACGATGCCGACCAGCCGCGTATCGGCCGTCAGCAGGGGGCGCAGGCTGCGCAGCAGCTCGGCATACAGCGCCTCGGCGTCGAGCGCCAGCGTGCTGCCCGTGGTGGAACTCATGGAAGACTCCTCAGAAACTGTTCCAGGATGATGGCGGCCGACGCCGCGTCGGCATCCCGTGCGCCGGCCGCGTGGGCCTCGGTGGTGCTGTAGCGCTCGTCCACCTCGTACACCGGCAGGTTGAAGCGGCCGCGCAGCTGGCGCGCGAACTTGCGTGCGCGCACGGTGTTCTCGTGCTCGGCGCCATCGGGGTGAAAGGGCACGCCCACCACCAGCGCATCGGGCTGCCATTCGGCCAGCCGGCTGGCGATGGGCGCCCAGCGCGCCTCGCCCTCGGCACGGATGGTGGGCTGCGGCGTGGCGCTGCGCGTGAGCCGGTTGCCCACGGCCACACCGGTGCGCTTGAGGCCGAAGTCGAACGCCAGGAAGCTCGCCTGGGTGGCGGGCACGTCGCTGCCGGAATCAGACACCATCTCGCCTACCAAATCCAATGGCCGCGGAGCAGGCCGTGCGGGAACGCCGTGGACCGGGCTTCGCCCGGCCGCTGGCGTTGTCCCTTGGGGGAAGGCGCCGCAGGTGACTCTGGGGGGACTGTCACGCGTGCCCCACGTCGGGCGACAGCATCCAGGCCTGCAGACCCAGCAGGCCCAGGGCGCGGTCGTAGCGCTGGTCGACCGGGGCGTCGAAGATCACGTCGGCATCGGCATCCACGGTGAGCCAGCTGTTGCCGGCGATCTCGGATTCGAGCTGGCCCTCGCCCCACGACGAATAACCCAGCGTGACCAGCACGCGGCGCGGGCCGCCGCCGGACGACAGGGCCTCCAGCACGTCCTTGGAGGTCGTCATCTCCAGCCCGCCGGGCACGGTGAGCGTGGAGGCGTAGATCGACTCGTCGGGCTTCAGGCCCTCGGCGACGATGGGCTCGTGCAGCACGAAGCCGCGCTCGGTCTGCAGCGGACCGCCGTGGAACACCGGCTGCCCGCCCAGCTCGGGCCGCTCCAGCGGCAGGTCGACACGCTCGAACAGGTCGGCCAGGCTGATGTCGCCGGGCTTGTTGATGATCAGCCCCAGCGCGCCGCGCTCGCTGTGCTCGCAGACGTAGATCACGCTGCGCGTGAAGGTGCCATCCTCCATGCCGGGCATGGCGATGAGAAAGTGATTCGTCAGGTTGATCGGCTGCTGCGCGTCATCGGCCATGCGGACGATTCTAGTCCGCCTTGCGCCGTGCGGCCGGATACGCTTCTACAAAAAAATGAGCTGCTGGCGCCCGTCACACAAAGATTTCAGATACAAATCGATCCAAAAACCAATGGCAACAAGCGCAAGCAGCTATTGTTTTTTAACTCAACCTTGTGCCGTCGCGGCGGCGCGGGCGTATTCCTTGATCAGGCCCAGCAGTTCCTCTTCGGAGTACGGCTTGCCCAGGTAGTGGTTCACGCCCAGTTCGCGCGCGTGTTCGCGGTGCTTCTCGGCGATGCGCGAGGTGATCATGATCACCGGCAGATCACGCAAGTGCTCGTCGGCGCGGATGTTGCGCACGAGGTCGAAGCCGTCCATGCGCGGCATCTCGATGTCGGACAGCACCACCGCCGGGCGCTCGCCCTGCAGCCGCTCCAGGCCCTGCAGGCCGTCGGCCGCCAGTGCCACGCGGTAGCCCTCGCGCTGCAGCAGGCGCTGCGTGACGCGGCGCACGGTGATCGAGTCGTCCACCACCAGCACCAGCGGGATGTCGGAGTGGATCGACGCCGTCTCGGGCGCGGCGGGCAGGCCAGCGGCGGGGGCGGCCTCGGCCTGCGCGGCGCTGGCGCTCAGGGCACGCGCCTGCTCGCCGTACACCGCGGCCAGCGCCACCGGGTTGTAGATCAGCGCCACGGCACCCGAGGCCAGCGCCGTGATGGCCACCAGGCCGGGCAGGCGCGACAGCTGCGGCCCCAGTGCCTTCACCACCACTTCCTGGTTGCCCAGCACTTCGTCGACGTGCACGGCCACGCGCTGCTCGGCCGAGCGGAACACCACCACCGGGGTGGAGCGCGCGGGCGGCTCGGTGGTACGCGCCGAGCTTTGCAGCAGCGCGCCCGACCAGAAGAAGGGCAGATCCTCGCCGCCGAAACGGTAGGTGCCGGTCTCGTAGGCCTGCTGCAGGTCCTTGGCGCTCGCGCGCTGCACGATCTCCACCAGGTTCGACGGCACGCCCACCGACAGCTTGCCGGCGCGCACCATCACCACGTGCGTCACCGCCGTCGTCAGCGGCAGCACCAGGCGGAAGCTGGAGCCCTGCCCTTCGCGCGTGTGCGTCTCGATGCGGCCACCCAGCGCCTGGACCTCGGTGCGCACCACGTCCATGCCGACGCCGCGGCCGGCCAGCTCGGTCACCTCGGTGGCGGTGGAGAAGCCGGGCGCGAACACCAGGTTGGCCACCTCGGCGTCGCTCAGCGGCTGGTCGGCCGTGATCAGGCCCTGCTGCTGCGCGCGCTCGCGGATGCGCGGCAGGTTCAGGCCCGCGCCGTCGTCGCGGAACTGCACCGACACGTCGTTGCCGGCCTGCTGCACCTCGATGCTGATCAGGCCCACCGGGTCCTTGCTGCGGGCAGAGCGCACGGCGGCGTTCTCGATGCCGTGCACCACGCAGTTGCGCAGCAGGTGCTCGAAGGCGGGCGTCATGCGCTCCAGGATGCCGCGGTCCATCTCGATCGAACCGCCGACGATGTCCAGGCGCACCTGCTTGCCGGTTTCCTTGGAGGCCTGGCGTACCACGCGGTACAGGCGCTCGGAGATGCCCTCGAACTCCACCATGCGCGTGCGCAGCAGGTCGCGCTGCAGTTCGCGCGACTGGCGCGCCTGCGCGGCCAGGTCGTCCTCGCTGGCATCGACCGCGCGCTGCAGGCTGCGCTGCACCGTGGCCACGTCGTTCACCGACTCGGCCATGATGCGCGTCAGCTCCTGCATGCGCGTGAAGCGGTCGAACTCCAGCGGGTCGAAGTTCTGCTGCGCGTCCTTCGACAGCGCCAGGCGCGACTGCATCTGCGTTTCGGCCTGCAGTTCCACGTCGCGCAGTTGCTGGCGCAGGCGCTCCAGGTTGCTCGTCAGGTCGGTCAGCGAGCTGCGCAGCTGGCCCACCTCGGCCTCCAGCCGCGCGCGCGAGGTGACCACCTCACCGGCCTGGCTGACCAGGCGGTCCAGCAACTGCGAGCGCACACGCACCGCCTGGCTGGCAGAGGCGCGCGCCGACACCAGCGACAGGGCCGCCGGCAGCGCCACGTCGCCGCGCGCCACGGGCGCCACCGGCGCCACGCGCTCGGCGGTGGCCTGCTGGGGCTGCGCCACGGGTACGGCGGGCACCGGATGTGCGACCGGAGCCGCCGGCACATCGACCGCCGGCTCGCCCGTCTGCAGACGGCGGAACGCGGCCAGCAGTTCGTCCAGGTGGTCAAGCAGCGGCTCGACGTCCTGGCTGCCGATGTTCTCGGTGCCGATGGTTTCGATGGCGGACTCGGTGCGGTGCGCCATCTCGCCCAGGCGCAGCGCGCCGGCCAGGCGCGCACTGCCCTTCAGCGTGTGCAGGGCGCGCAGCACCTGGGCGCGCGCGCCGTTGTCGGCCGGGTGCTCGGCCCATTGGCGCAGCGAAGCGCTCAGCTGGGGCAGCAGTTCCTCGGCCTCTTCCTCGAAGATCGGGAACAGGTCGGGGTCGACCGCATCCAGCACGTCGATGTCGTCGGCAATGGTGTGGCGGCCCACATCGGTGGCCGTGACCGTCGGCACGGGGGCAGCCACCGCAGCGACCGCGGGCAGCGCCTGCGCAAAACCCAGCGAGGCGGAGGTGCCGTCTTGCACCGCTGGCGCCACGGCGTCCGCGGCTTCGTCGCCATCGGTGGGCTCCAGCGCATGGACCGCCGCGAGGATGTCGGCGCTGGGGGTCTTCAGCACACCGACCGCGAACTGGTGCAGCACGCGGCGAATGTCTTCCGAGGCATCGCCCAGCACGCGCGCCTGTTCAGCGGTGCCGCGCAGCTGACCGTGCAGGCGCTGCAGCGCGTGCTCGACGGCGCGCGCCAGCTCCGACAGGGCCGTGAAGCCCACCGTGGCCGAACTGCCGGCCAGCGAATGCGCGCGCGCAATGGCCGCCTCGGGCACCGGCTGGTCCAGTTCGAGCGCCCACTCGGACAGCTGGGTGATGAGCTGGCGCGACCATTCATCGGCCTCGTTCAGGTAAACGTTGTACAGCGGGGTGCTGATGCGCAGATCGCCGATCTGCTTGTACATGTCGTCGTCCGACAGCACCTCGTCATCGACGTGCGAGCCGGCGTCGGGCGCTGCATCGCTCGGCGCCTGGTGTTCGGTGGCGAAGTCCAGTTCGCCCAGCTCCAGCGCCAGCATCTCGTCGGCCGCCCCGGCAGCCGCTTCGGCCGGCGCGTCCTCGGGCTCGGCCGCCGGCATCTCCAGTGCCGCCATGGGCAGATCCACGCTGGCTTCACCCTCTTGGTCGACCACCTGCACCACTTCGGTTGGCGCAGGCGGTGTCTCGGCGGTGGCGAAGTCCAGTTCGGCCAGATCCAGCGCGAGCATCGGCGCCTCGGCGTCGATGGCCTCCGGGGTCTCCGCTTCAGGCGCTTCCATCGCGGGCAACTCGGCGGCTGGCTCGACCTCGTCAGTCGGGTTAGACGCCAACGCGGCGGCTTCCACGGTCTCCACGGGGCCGTCCCAGATGGGGTCGGATGCCGGCGCGAAGTCGGCCTCCAGCAACGCGTCCTGGTCGGCCGCATCGACCTCGACCACCTCGATCGCCGGTGCAACATCCGCCGCCTCTGCCGCCAGATCGAATTCCAGCATGTCGACGGCAGCCGATGCAGCGGTCTGCACGGGTGTCGACGCATCGATCTCCAGGTCGGCTGCGCCCAGCTCGAGATCGGGCAGTTCGAACGCGGCCAGTGGCTCGGGCACCGGCGGCGCGGCAACTTCGGCAAGCGTGGCGTCGTCCAGCGACACCTCCACGGTCAGGTCTTCGGCATCGTCGGCGCCCATGCTCGCCGGCGCCGCCTGAACATCAGGCGCGGCCTCGGCCACCACCACGGGCTCGGGGAGCACGTCGGACTGGCCGAATTGCAGCGGAATGCGGCGGCCTTCGAGCCGCATGGCATCGGCTGCGGCGCTGAAGGGCGCGCTGCTCCAGCCCGCGTCCCGCTTGATGGCGATGTCTTCCACCCAGGCACCGAAGCCCTGCATGGCCTCGCCAGTCAGCGTGCGCAGGTCGTCCGATACCGGCTTCTGCTCGGACAGCCAGGCATTGAGCAACTGCTCCATCGACCAGGCGGCCTCGCCGAACTCCGACAGGCCGACCATGCGCGAGCTGCCCTTCAGGGTATGGAACGCGCGGCGCAGCGTTGTCTGCTGCTCGATGTCGCCCGGCGCCGAGGACAGGGCTTCGATGGCATCGCCGCCGGTCTGCACCACCTCGCGCGCCTCTTCCAGGAAGATGTCGAGCAGGTCGTCGTCTTCGAAGGCGTCGTCGTCCGACACCGCCACCGGCTCGGGCGGCACCTGGGGCGCCTGCGCCGATGCGACCGCCTGCAGCGCTTCGAGCGCGCCGCTCAGCTCGGCCTCGTCCTGCTGCCGCGCCGCCTCGGCGGCACGGTGCGCGGCATTGGCCAGGGCCGGCTTTTCGTCCAGCGCGGCCATGGCGGCGATCTGGTCGAGCTGGCCCGGAATCGTCTCGGGGGGCAGGCTGGCGTCCAGCAACTGGCCGGGCGCCGTCACCGGGCCGGCGGGCGCTGCGGGCTCGAAGTCCAGCTCGATGTCGACGCCAGCGCCAGGCTGGAACGCCTCAGCGTGCAGCGCCTCTTCGTGCTGGTCGGCCAGGCGGCCGGCAACGTGTTTCAGCTCGCCGGCTTCGGCGTCATAGACGAACAGCTTGCGCGCCAGCAGCGGCTGGTAGCCCAGCATGTCGACTTGGAAGCCCAGCGCGCCCAGGCTGTTGCCCAGCTTCTCGAAGGTGTCACCGGCTTTGATCTGCTCGGGCTCCTGCTCGGTGATCAGCCATTCGTCGACCGTGTCGCGCATGCGCCCGACCGCCAGCGCCGCCTGGTCCAGCCCCAGCACGGACAGCACGCCACGCATCTGGCCCATCAGGCTGGGCACCGGGCCCAGCACGCTCTTGTCGGCGGGATTGCGGAAGAACTGGTCAAGGTGCTGCTCGACCTCGCCCAGCGTGGTGCGCAACTCGCCCACCACCGTGCCCATGGTCTGCCGGTCGCTGACGCTGCGGTAGAGCTGCTCCATCCAGCCCTCGAGCGGTGGCGCCATGGCGCCGCCACGCACGGCATCGAGTCGCTCGGCCAGCTGCTGGATGCGGGCCGCGAACGTGGCGTCACTCGGATGGAAGTCCTCGAACGACGCCTCGAGGAACAGCACCGCGGTGGCCGTTTCCATGGCCAGTTCGGGGCTGGGCGGCTTGCCGGCCTGGGCGGTCTGCTGTGCCACGCGATTCAGCGCCTGGCCCAGCGGGCGGCCTTTTTCGTGCAGCTTGTCGAGCGATTCCGCCACCAGGCCGAACTGGTCCACGCACGCCTTCATGCGTGCCATGTCGCCACCCGCCAGCGCCGACCAGTTCTCCTTGACGGACTCGATGCGGCGGCGCGCCTGCGCCAGAACAGCCGGGTCGTACAGACCGAAGGTGGACTGGTCGTAAGGCTGCGCCACGTGGCGGCCCAGCGACCACGCTTTGCGCACCGCGTCCAGCGCGGGCGCATCGGCAGCCTGCTTCGGCACGGCCTGGGCGCAGAAGAACAGCAGATCCTGCGCCAGGCGCTCGGACACGCTCTGGTCGCCTCGGGCCAGCGTCGTGTACTGCAGCAGGATCCGTGACGCCGCCCGCTTGGCATAGACGTCCATCGGGACCAGCGCCTTGGCCATGGCCTCGAAGAAGGCCGCGGAAAGCTTCCAGAAGATGGCCGGCTGCCGGTGGTTCTCGCCCTGCGCCAGGCCGAGGCTGATGACGCCGATCTCGGCCGCCGCATTGTGGTCGGCGTGCTTCATGATCTTGAGCACGCGCTGGTCCAGACGGCTGCGCACCTCCGGCCCGTAAGCCAGCGGCTGGGCCGCGGGCGGCGTGGCCGGGTCCACCCAGCGCCACGGCCAGGTCCACAGGTCGGCCGGGTGGATGCGATCCGCACCCGCCATTTCCTGCACCTGCTTGAACTGCGGGAACAAGCCCAGCGCCGAACGCGGGCGCTCGCCCAGTTGCGACTCCAGGTATTCGACCAGTGCAAAACCGGCCCGCTCGAGCGTCTGTGCGGTCGCCTCGGTGCACTTCTCCGGATGCAGCACGAACTGCTGGACCGCCGCCTCCATGCCGCGCACCATGTGCGCCGACACGCCCTGCCCCACCATGTCCAGCGCGCCCACCACCTGGTGAAGCTGCTGGCGCGCCATGCGCAACTGGCTGGCGTCCACGGAAGCCAGGTCCACGCCTCTGGCCGCCTCGGCGTCGTGCGCGAAGCGCTTCAGGGAGCGGGTCGCCGACTCGATCGATTTGCGCGTCTCATCCAGAACCCAAGCCAGTGGCCCCAGGTCTCCCGCAACGGGCGCGCCTTGGGCGCGAATTTCGGCTTGGTGGCTCGTCACCATGACTTCATGCTCTCCAGAAGCTGTCTTCTCAAGTGAAGGCGTGCGGTCTCTTCGCGGCAGCAGCGCCTCGTTTTTTCTGGCGCTATCAGGCGATCTTGAATCGGGCCACGGATTGGCGCAGTTCGTCGGCCATGCGCGCCAAGTCACGCACCTGGTTCGCCGTGGAGCGCGTGCTCTCGCCGGTCTGCTCGGTCACGGCAAAGATGTGCTGGATGTTGCTGGCCACCTGGTTGGCCTGATCTGCTTCCTTGGAGGCTGCCGAGGAAATCTGCTCGATCAGATCGGCCAGTCGGCGTGACACGCTGTCGATCTCGGACAGCGCGGTACCGGCGTTGTCGGACAGTCGCGCACCTTCCACCACGCCCTGCGTCGAACGCTCCATGGCGGCCACGGCATCCTGGGTGTCGGTCTGAATGGCCTTCACCAGCGCCGCGATCTGCCGCGTCGCGTCACCGGAGCGCTCGGCCAGCCGCTGCACTTCTTCCGCCACCACCGAGAAGCCGCGACCGGCTTCACCGGCGGACGCTGCCTGAATGGCGGCGTTCAGCGCCAGCACGTTGGTTTGTTCCGTAATGTCAGCAATCAGTTCGGTGATCTCACCAATCTCCTGCGACGACTCGCCCAGACGCTTGATCCGCTTGGAGGTTTCCTGAATCTGGTCACGGATGGAGTTCATGCCGCCGATGGCGTTCTGCACAGCGGTCAGGCCGGATTCGGCCGCCTGCAGCGACTGGCGCGCCACCGAGGCCGACTCCTGCGCCTGCGCCGACACGTCGTTGATTCGCGCCGCCATGTCCAGCACGGACTGGCCGGTTTCGCGGATCTCGCGCAGCTGTTCGGTCGACGTGGCCAGCAGCTCGGTCGACGTGGTTTCCACCTTCGACGTCGTCTGCGCCACGCGCGTCGCCGTGCTCTGCACGTTGGCGACCAGCGAGCGCAATTCTTCCACCGTGTAGTTCACCGAGTCGGCGATCGCGCCGGTGATGTCCTCGGTCACCGTGGCTTCCTGCGTCAGGTCGCCCTCGGCCACCGTCTGCAGTTCGTTCATCAGTCGCAGAATCGCGGCCTGGTTGGCGTCGTTAACGCGCTTGCCTTCCTGCCGCTGCAGTTCGGCCGAGTGGCGCTGCTGCTCAGCCAGCATCTGGCGCTGGCGGCTGTCACGCAGCTGCACATAGGCCAGGCCGAGTGCGGCCAGCAGCGCGAGCGCGGCCGGGATCAACAGCAGCAACAGGTCAGTCAAGCCCAGACCCGACACCGAGGACAGCTTGTCCTGCAGGCCTTCCAGTTCCTTGCGCAGCGGTTCGCTCTCGGCCACGATGGCCGTCTGCGCCTCGCGCGCCGACACCAGGCCCTGCAGGTTGCCCAGAATGCCGCCCGCCTGGGCGCGCGTTTCCTCGTACATCTTCAGCAGGGCCGTCAGGCGCTCGCGCGTCTGCTCGTCGCGCGTGGGCGCAAGTCGCAGTTCCTGGCTGCCGTCGAGCAGGCCTTCACCGATCTCCTTGAACGAGTTCAGGTCCTTGCCCAGCAGGAAGACGGCCTCGGGGCTCACACCCTCCATCGTCAGGAATTCGTTGGCCGACTTGCCGATGCGCTGGGTCAGCATCACCAGCTGGCCCGCGGCCGAAATCTCAGCCGGCGGCGCGTTCTGCTGCAGCTTGAGGGACGAAATGGTTTCAGCCACTTCCAGCAGGTCGGAGGACTGGCGGCTGACCGAGCGCAGTGCCGTGCCCACCTCGGTCAGCGTCTTCTGCTCGCCCAGCACCGTGGCCGCGTTCTTCTCGGCGCGCTCCATCAGCGGCACGATCTTGCCGACCTCGGCGCTGTAGGCTTCGCCCAGCGCGGGCACTGTGGCGCTGCCGCTCTGCAGGCCGCGCACGTTGCTCGCCAGCGCGGTCGAGCTTTCCTTCAGCTCAGGGAAGGCCTCGGGACTGCCGATCAGCGCCTGAGACACCGACTTGGCGAGACGCTGCGACTGCATCAGCGACTGGCCGATGGCACCCACCTGCTGGGCGCCGCGGTCGGTTTGCGACACCGTCCAGTACACCATGGCCGCCAGCGCAATCAGCGACAGGGCCAGCAGTATCGACAGCACCCGCTGGTGCGCCGCCGCCGAACGGGTGCCCAGCAGGGGAACGGCGAACGCCTCTTCGGCAGGCAGCGCCTGCTCTTCCGGCTCATCGATGGTGGACACCATGACCGTGCTGTCGGTGGGGCCGTGCGAATCGAATGCCATCGACTGCCCATCAAGCCGCTCCTGGGCAATGGTTTCGCCCTCGTCCAGGGCAGGATCCTGGGGCTTCTTCTTGAACAGGTTGGAAAGTGCCATGTTGCGACCTTGACAAACGAACTACGCACCAATGCCCAGAAAGGCCTGGTGTTGGGAAAGGGCTTGCAGGTTGAGTTCCTGCCATTGCCGACCTTCGAGGTCGGTGTAAACGTGACCGAAATACGGCGCAGCCGACTGGTCGGGCGGGGCCGACGAGGCGAACGCGTCGGTGGTCCGCAGGCCCAGCAGGCGATCCACCAGCAGGGCACAGTTGGTTTCCAGCAGGGGGTTCAGCGCCACCAGCCGGCACTGGGCCAGTTCGCTCTCGCTGCGCACCCGGCGCGCGCCATCGCCCCTGACGAAAGCCGCCAGGTCGATGACCGCCGACAGGCCGCCGCGCAGGTTGGCCACACCCATGAACCACGGTTGCACGTATGGCACCCGCTGCACATCGGTCCAGGAAAAGATTTCGCCCGCGTGGCTGAGGGGGAACAGCAGCCGCAGGTCCCCCGTCTCGACCGCCAGCCAGGACGCGGCCACGCCCGTGGTGCGGGCCGACTGCAGCCGTTCGGCCAGCCGGCTCTGAAACTCGCGAAGCGCTTGCTTGTTGGACATGCGCTTTTAGCCGAGAGCCTTGATCTTGCCCATCAGCTCAGCCTGGTCGACCGGCTTGGTGATGTAGTCGCGCGCGCCCTGGCGCATGCCCCAGACACGATCCGTCTCCTGGTTCTTGCTGGTGCACATGATGATGGGAATGTCGGTGTAGCGCGGGTCGCGCGAAATGGCGCGCGTCAGCTGGAAGCCGTTCTGGCCCGGCATCACCACATCCATCAGAATCAGGTCGGGCTTGGCCTGCTCGAGGCGGCGCTGCGCGTCCTCGGCGTTCTCCGCCGTGGTCACGGCAAAGCCGGCCTTCTTGAGCATTTCGCTCAGAAACATCAATTCCGTCTTGGAATCGTCCACGATCAGCACGTTGCGGATCGACATCACACAGCTCCTTTGTTGGTGGCACCGAATTCCTGCACGGCCTGCAGCAACTGGTCCTTGGTGAAAGGCTTGGTCAGGTATTCCTGCGAGCCGACCATGCGGCCACGCGCCTTGTCGAACACGCCGTCCTTGGACGACAGCATGACCACCGGCGTGTCGGCGAATTTCTCGTTGCGCTTGATGATCGCGCAGGTCTGGTAGCCATCCAGACGCGGCATCAGGATGTCGCAGAAGATCAGGTCGGGCTGGGCGTCGTTGACCTTGGCCAGGGCGTCGAAGCCGTCCTCGGCCAGCATGACCTCGTGCCCTCCCTGCTTGAGGAAGATTTCGGCGCTGCGCCGAATCGTGTTGCTGTCGTCAATGACGAGCACGCGCTTTGATGCCATCGAACCCTCGCGACTCTCCAAAGAGGCCGCTGGGGCGGCCAATCCAAAAAAGCCAGACCGATCCGCCTAGCGAATCAGATCTGCACCATTTCGAAGTCTTCCTTCCTTGCCCCGCATTCCGGGCAGGTCCAGTTCATGGGAACCTGCTCCCAGGGAGTGCCCGGCGCGATACCATGGTCGGGTGCGCCTTCGGCCTCGTCATAGAGCCAGCCGCAGATCAGACACATCCAAGTCTTCGTATTCATTACAGCTTAAGTTGCACTTGCTTAGAATGCAATTGATTGTATCGACGGGGTTCCAGACGGAGCGGCACTATGTCGCACCAAACCGCCCTATTTGTGCCTCATGACCCGCACCAGTGCGACCGATGCGTCGCGGGATAACGACATTTCCGACGCGTTGGCTGAACACGACACTTTGCCGTGCGTGCTCAGCTTCAATGCCAGCGACCCCACCGGCGCCTGCGGATCCAGCAGCGATGCGCTGGTGATCGGCTCCATCGGCGCGCATGCGCTGCCGGTGGTCACCGGCGTGTATGTGCGCGACACGCGCGAAACGCTCGGCCACACCGTCATCGACGACACCACGGTGGCCGAACAGGCCCACGCCGTGGCCGAGGATATTCCGATCCTCACCATCAAGGTGGGCTTCCTCGGCAGCGCCGAGGTGGTGGCGGCCGTCGCGGCGTTCGCGTCCGACTACGCGTCGGTGCCACTCATCGCCTACATGCCCGACCTGTCCTGGTGGTCCGAGCAGGAAATCGACGACTACCTGGACGCCTTCCGCGAGTTGCTGCTGCCGCAGACCGCCGTGCTGGTGGGCAACAACGCCACCCTGCGGCACTGGCTGCTGCCCGAATCGACCACCGACCGCCATGCCCGCGCCGCCGACCTGGCACGCGCCGCCGCGGAGTACGGCGTGTCCTATGTGGTCGTCACGGGCGTGCCCATGGCGGGCGACCAGCTGGGCAACGTGCTGGCCAGCCCGCAGGCCGAACTGCACAGCCAGAGCTTCGAGCGCATCGACGCCGGCTTTCTGGGCGCTGGCGACATCCTCTCTGCGGCCCTGGCGGCGCTGCTGGCCACCGGCTCCGACCTGACCGAGGCCGTGGGCGAAGCCCTGCTGTACCTGGACCAGGCCCTGGACCATGGTTTTCGCCCCGGCATGGGCCGCGCAGTGGCCGATCGGCTGTTCTGGGCCAGCGCCGACGACGACGGCGCGGACGATGCGGCCAGTCCCGATCCCTTGATCGACATACCTCACCCCTTCAATGAAACCAAGCACTGACCTCAATGACGCGCTGATGGCGCGCGCCCGCCAGGTGATTCCCGGCGGCGTCAACTCGCCCGTGCGCGCCTTCCGCGCCGTGGGCGGCACGCCGCGCTTCGTGCAGCGCGCGCACGGCGCCTACTTCTGGGACGCCAACGACCAGCGCTACATCGACTACATCGGCTCCTGGGGCCCGATGATCCTGGGCCACGGCCACCCCGCCGTGTTGGAGGCCGTCCAGAAGGCCGCCACCGAAGGCTTCTCGTTCGGCGCGCCGACCGAGCGCGAGATCGAGCTGGCCGAGGAAATCCTCTCGCTCGTGCCCAGCATGGAGATGCTGCGCCTGGTCAGCAGCGGCACCGAGGCCGGCATGACCGCCATCCGCCTGGCGCGCGGCGCCACGGGGCGCAGCAAGATCCTCAAGTTCGAAGGCTGCTACCACGGCCATGCCGACGCGCTGCTGGTCAAGGCCGGTTCGGGCCTGGCCACCTTCGGCAACCCCACCAGCGCCGGCGTGCCGCCCGAGGTGGTGCAGCACACCCTGGTGCTCGAATACAACAACGTGGCGCAACTCGAGGAAGCCTTCGCCCTGCACGGCGCCGACATCGCGGGCCTGATCATCGAGCCCATCGCCGGCAACATGAACTTCGTGCGCGCCACGCCCGAGTTCACCCGCCGTGCGCGCGAGCTGTGCACGCAGCACGGCGCGCTGCTGATCTACGACGAGGTGATGACCGGCTGCCGCGTCGCGCTGGGCAGCGCGCAAAGCGTGTACGCCAGGCTCATTCCCGGCTTCGAGCCCGACATCACGGTGATGGGCAAGGTCATCGGCGGCGGCATGCCGCTGGCGGCCTTCGGCGGCAAGCGCGCGGTGATGGAACAGCTGGCACCGCTCGGCCTGGTGTACCAGGCCGGCACGCTGAGCGGCAACCCGGTGGCCACCGCCTGCGGCCTGGCCACATTGCGCGAGATCAAGCAACCCGGCTTCTTCGACGAGCTGTCGCGCAAGACGCGCCGCCTGGTCGACGGCCTGGGCGCCGCGGCACAGGCGGCCGGCGTGCCCTTCTCGGCCGATTGCGAAGGCGGCATGTTCGGCTTCTTCCTGCTGCCCGAATTGCCGCAGAACTATGGCCAGGTGATGAAGACCGACGGCGAGCGTTTCAACCGCCTGTTCCACGGCCTGCTGCAGCGCGGCGTCTACATCGCGCCGGCGCTGTACGAGGCGGGCTTCGTCAGCGCGGCCCACACCGATGCGGACATCGACGCCACCATCGCCGCGGCGGCCGAGGTGTTCAAGTCGCTCTGATGCTCGCCGCCTCCGTGGCGGCGCCGACCCATCCCAGCGCCCGCCGTGGGCAAGAAAAACGCGCGGCCGTCAACTTCGACACGAGCCTGCCCGCGCGGCATGCGCCGTGGCCGACTACCGGGGGCTAAGCTTGGCGCATCTGTATTGAATGCACTGAGAACCACCCCCATGACGACGATGCCCCGACTCCTCGCCCTGACCTTGCTGGCGGGCGCCGCCCTCAGCGCCCAGGCCAACACGCCGCAAGCCGCTGCAGCAAGCGCACCGGCGCAGAAGGCCACCGCACAGGCCGGTGCCAGGCTCGCCGACCTGTCGCACCTGGCACCGCGCGATGCGGCCAAGAAAGACCCGCGCGCCGAGCGCCGCGACGACCACCGCTACGACGCGCGCGGCGTCAACTGCTCGCTGTACCCGGCGCGCTGCCGCTGATCAGCACTTCGCGCACCCATGAAAAAGCGGCCCGCGGGCCGCTTTGCTTTTTTCGGCGCGGCCTTGCGCCGCGGGCTCATACCGTTTCGCGTTCAAAACGATGATAAATGACCGCGGCTGGCGCCGCATGACAAATGACGAATGCCTTTTTTGTCATTGAAGCGCAGCGAAGTCATTTGTCATTCGTCATTTTTGAAAGCGCATGGGTATCAGTGCCTGAAGTGGCGCACGCCGCTGAACACCATCGCCACGCCGCGCTCGTCGGCCGCGTCGATCACCTCCTGATCGCGCATCGAGCCGCCCGGCTGGATCACGCAAGTGGCGCCATGGTCGATCACCACGTCCAGCCCGTCGCGGAACGGGAAGAAGGCATCGCTGGCCACCGCACTGCCCTGCAGCGACAGCCCCGCGTGCTCGGCCTTGATGCTGGCGATGCGGGCTGAATCGAGCCGGCTCATCTGGCCGGCGCCCACGCCCAGTGTCATGCCGCCGCCGCAGAACACGATGGCGTTGCTCTTGACGAACTGCGCCACCTTCCAGGCGAACAGCAGGTCGGCGATCTGCTCGGGCGTCGGCTGCCTCTTGGTCACCACCTTCAGATCGCTGGCCTTCAGGTCGTGGAAGTCGGCGGTCTGGATCAGCAGGCCCGAGCCGACGCGCTTGATGTCCATGGCGTTCTGGCCGCGCTCGAAAGCCGTGGCGCCGTCGCGCTTCACGCCGTCCAGCGGGATGCGCAGCACGCGCACGTTGGCCTTGGCCTTGAACACGGCCAGCGCCTCGGGCGTGAAGTCGGGCGCCATCAGCACCTCGACGAACTGCTTCGACACGGCTTCCGCCGCCGCGCCGTCCACCGGCACGTTGAAGGCGATGATGCCGCCGAAGGCGCTGGTGGGGTCGGTCTTGAAGGCTTTCGAATAAGCCTCCAGCGCGTTGGCGCCGATGGCCACGCCGCAGGGGTTGGCGTGCTTGACGATGACGCACGCGGGCTCGACCCATTGCTTCACGCATTCCCACGCCGCATCGGCGTCGGCGATGTTGTTGTAGCTCAGCTCCTTGCCCTGCAGCTGCTCGGCCGTGACCAGCGAGCCGGGCGCGGGATAAAGGTCGCGGTAGAAGGCAGCCTGCTGGTGCGGGTTCTCGCCGTAGCGCAGGTCCTGCAGCTTGACGAAGCGGCCGTTGCTTTGCGAGGCGAAAAGGCTCATAGACGGCACCCCGTCTGCGCCGGCAGCATCGAAATCTATAGCAGACAGGTAATCGCTGATGGCCGCGTCGTAGTTGCTGATGCGGTTGAACGCCGCCACCGCCAGGCCGAAGCGCGTCTTGTCCGACAGCTTGCCCTGGTTGGCCTTCAGCTCTGCCAGCACCGGTGCGTACTGATCGGCGTCGGTCAGCACGGCCACGTCCTTCCAGTTCTTGGCGGCGCTGCGCACCATCGCCGGCCCGCCGATGTCGATGTTCTCGATGGCGTCGGCCAGCGTGCAGCCGGCCTGGGCCACCGTGGCCTCGAACGGGTACAGGTTGACCACCAGCACGTCGATGGTGCCGATGCCGTGGTCGGCCAGCGCCTGCATGTGGGCCGGCACATCGCGCCGCGCCAGCAGGCCGCCGTGCACCTTGGGGTGCAGCGTCTTCACGCGCCCATCCAGCATCTCGGGGAACTGCGTCACCTCGGCCACCTCGGTCACGGGCAGCCCGGCGTCCTGCAGCAGCTTTGCCGTGCCGCCGGTGGACAGCAGGTTGAAGCCCAGCGCCACCAGCGCGGCGGCGAATTCGGCGACGCCGGTCTTGTCGGAAACGGAGATCAATGCGTTCATGGCTGACAACGAGTTCGAATATAAAAACAGGCGCCGGCGCTTGTCCATCAAGCGCGAGCAGCTATCAAAAACATAGTTTTCTGCTTTGACCCTGCCGCATCACGGTGGCGACAGCAGCTCGTGTTCGAGCAGCTTCTTGCGCAGCGTGTTGCGGTTCATGCCCAGCCATTCGGCGGCGCGGCTCTGGTTGTGGCCGGCGTGCTGCATCACGACGTCGAGCAGCGGCTTTTCAACCGTGCGCACCACCATGTCGTACAACGCACCCGGCTCGGTGCCGCGCAGGTCGCGGAAGTACGCCTCCAGGCTTTCGCGCACACACTCCTCAATGTTCTTCTTGCTCATGGTTCAGCGGGCCTCCAATGCACCCGTGGGCTGATCGGCCAGCGCCGTGGGCAGGCGCTCGTGGCCGTCGGCCAGTTCCTCGAAATAGTCGGCCACCAGCTGCCACTGCACGGCAGCGCTGTCGACCAGGTTCATGCGGCGGCGGAAGTCCTCGCCGCCGGGCAGCGCGCGCACGTACCAGCCGATGTGCTTGCGCGCCGAGCGCACGCCGCTGAATTCGCCATACAGGCCGTAGTGGTCGTGCAGGTGATCGAGCAGCGCGCGCCGCACTTCCAGCACCAGCGGCGGCGCCAGGTGCTGGCCGGTGGCCAGAAAGTGCGCGACCTCGCGAAAGATCCACGGCCGGCCCTGCGCGGCGCGGCCGATCATCAGCGCGTCGGCGCCGGTGGCGCGCAGCACGGCGCTCGCCTTCTCAGGTGAATCGATGTCGCCGTTGGCCACCACCGGAATCTTCAGCGCGGCCTTGACGGCAGCGATGGTGTCGTACTCCGCCACGCCCTTGTAACCCTGTTCGCGCGTGCGGCCGTGCACCGTCACCATCTGCACGCCGGCGCTTTCGGCCGCACGGGCGATGCCGAGGGCGTTCTTCACCCGCGCGCACCAGCCGGTGCGCATCTTCAGCGTCACCGGCACGCCGTGCGGCGCGCAGGCGGCCACCACGGCCTCGACGATCGAGAGCGCCAGTGCCTCGTCCTGCATCAGCGCGCTGCCGGCCCACTTGTTGCACACCTTCTTGGCCGGGCAGCCCATGTTGATGTCGATGATGTGCGCGCCGCGATCGATGTTGTACTGCGCTGCCTCGGCCATCATGGCGGCGTCGGTGCCGGCGATCTGCACGGCGATGGGGCCCGGCTCGCCCGCGTGGTCGGCGCGGCGCGAGGTCTTGAGCGTGTGCCACAGATCCTTGCGCGAAGTCACCATCTCGCTCACCGCGTAGCCGGCGCCGAAGGCGCGGCACAGCTGGCGGAACGGCCGATCCGTCACCCCCGCCATGGGGGCGACGAACAGGCGGTTGGGCAGGGAATGGGGACCGATCTGCATGGCGGTGGCTGCGCGGCGGCATCGGCACGGCGGTGCGGGGCGCGCGGCAAGGGAGCGGATTCTACCTGCCCAAATTTTCAGCAATTGAAATGCCGGCCCGCTTTTTTGCGACTGCCTACACTCGGCCCCTGATGGACGCCTGGTTGCAACAACTCCTCGCCGCGCTGGCGCTGCCCGAATACGGGCTGTCCACGCTGTTCGTGGTGGCCTTCGTGGCCGCCACGCTGTTGCCGATGGGCTCGGAGCCGGTGCTGTTCGGCCTTGTCAAGCTCAACCCCGAACTGTTCTGGCCCGCCATTGCCGTGGCCACCGCCGGCAACACGCTGGGCGGCGTGGTGACCTGGTGGATGGGCCTGGGCGCACACCACGTGGTCGACCAATGGCGCGACTCGCCCACCCACCTGCGCGCGCTGACCTGGCTGCAACGCATCGGCCCGCCGGCGTGCTTCCTGTCCTTCCTGCCCGTCATCGGCGACCCGCTGTGCGCCGTGGCCGGCTGGCTGCGCATGCCGCTGGCGCCCTGTACCGCCTGGATGGCGGCGGGCAAGTTCACGCGCTATGTGGTGACGACGGTGGCGCTGCTGTACGTGTGGCCCGAAAAGCTCGCTTTTGCTCATTGATTCATAGCTGCCAGCGCTTGTCACGCCTGCGCTGGCGGCCGATTTGGCTTGAAACCCGCTGACCATGAACCCCGACCTGTTCACCGACGACACGCCGCAGACCGGCGCGACGCGGCTCGGCCCGCAGGCGCAGGTGCTGCGCGGCTTTGCGCTGCCGTGGGTCGATGTGCTGTGGCCCGCGCTGCAGACCGTGGTGGCGCAGGCACCGTGGCGCCACATGCAGACCCCGGGCGGCCAGCGCATGTCGGTGGCGCTCACCAACTGCGGCGCGCTCGGCTGGGTGAGCGACCGGCGCGGCTACCGCTACAGCGCGCTCGACCCCGACAGCGGCCAACCGTGGCCACCACTGCCCGCGCCTTTCGCCGATCTCGCCACCCAGGCGGCGGCGGCTGCCGGCTTCGACGGCTTCACGCCCGACGCCTGCCTCATCAACCGCTACGCCCCCGGCGCCCGCATGGGCCTGCACCAGGACCGCGACGAGCGCGACCTGGCGCAACCCATCGTCTCCGTCTCGCTCGGCCTGCCGGCGGTGTTCCTATGGGGCGGCCTGCGCCGTGCCGACCGCACCGTGCGCGTGCCCCTGCTGCACGGCGACGTGGTGGTGTGGGGTGGTGTGGATCGCCTGCGCTTTCACGGCATCGCGCCGCTGCCCGAAGGCCATCACCCGCTGACGGGGGCGCAGCGCATCAACTTCACGCTGCGGCGGGCGGGGTAGCGGGCTTGAAGGCAAGGCGGTGTTGCCACCATGTGCAGCAGGCCCTCACCCCAACCCTCTCCCGCCCGCGGGAGAGGGAGAAAAACCGAACGGCCGCGGAGCAGGCCACGTCAGCGACAGCCGTGCCCGGACCTGCGCCGGGCACTGGCTGTGTCCCCCCTCGCGCAGCAGAGGGGGAAGCGCCGTCAGGCGCTCAGGGGGGTGCTCACACGTTAAACAGGAAGTTCATCACATCCCCATCCTTGACGACGTATTCCTTGCCTTCGCTGCGCATCTTGCCCGCGTCCTTGGCGCCCTGCTCGCCCTTGAAGGCGATGTAGTCGTCGAACGCGATGGTCTGGGCGCGGATGAAGCCGCGCTCGAAGTCGCCGTGGATCACGCCGGCCGCCTGCGGCGCGGTGTCGCCGATGTGGATGGTCCAGGCGCGCACCTCCTTCACACCGGCGGTGAAGTAGGTCTGCAGGCCCAGCAGCTTGAAGGCGGCGCGGATCAGGCGGTTCAGGCCCGGCTCGTCCTGCCCCATCTCGGCCAGGAAGAGTTTCTTGTCCTCGTCGCTCATGTCCGCCATGTCGGCTTCCATCTTGGCGCAGATGGCCACCACGGGCGCGTTCTGGCCGGCGGCGTACTCTTTCAGGCGATCCAGCAGCGGGTTGTTGTCGAACCCGTCCTCGCTCACGTTGCCGACGAACATGGCCGGTTTGGCGGTGATCAGGCACAGCGGCTTGAGCAGCGCCTGCTCTTCTTTTGAGAGCTGCAGCGTGCGCACCGGCTTGCCCTCGTTCAGCGCTGCCTGCACGGGCCCCAGCAGCTTGACCATGGCGGCGGCTTCCTTGTCGTTGCCGCTCTTGCTGGCCTTGGTGTAGCGCTGCAGGGCTTTCTCGACGGTGCCCAGGTCGGCCAGGCACAGCTCGGTCTGGATCACCTCGATGTCGGAGATCGGGTCCACCTTGCCGGCCACGTGCACCACGTTCTCGTCCTCGAAGCAGCGCACCACGTTGACGATGGCGTCGGTCTCGCGGATGTGCGCCAGAAACTGGTTGCCCAGCCCCTCGCCCTGGCTGGCACCGGCCACCAGGCCGGCGATGTCGACAAACTCGACGATGGCCGGCAGCACGCGCTCCGGCTTCACGATCTCGGCCAGTTGCGCCAGGCGCGGATCGGGCACCTCCACCACGCCGGTGTTCGGCTCGATGGTGCAGAAGGGGTAGTTTTCCGCAGCGATGCCCGCTTTGGTCAGGGCGTTGAAAAGCGTGGACTTGCCCACGTTGGGCAGGCCCACGATGCCGCATTGCAGGCTCATGTCGGGGCTTTCGGTGGATTCAGGGGGAAGCCGTTGATTCTAGCGGCGGCACGATTCGGGCACTGGCAGAGGATTACAAGCCAAATTGGCATCCAGCGCTTATTTGAAAAGCGCCGATAGCTATCAAAATGATATCAACCAAACTCCTGATTGGTTGCCACGCCGTCACTCATGCGGGGCCTTGCGTCGAGGGCTCCGGGGGTGTTTCGTGATCCATCCGTATCGAACAGGATCGATGCGAAGCAGTTCGGTTTCGGCTGCCCGGCGTTTCTCTTCGGGCATGCCGCGCAACAACGAGCGAATTTCCGAATCATTGCCGGCAGCAGGCGCACCACGTTCTTCGGCCTTGCAATACCAATCGTGCCCCAGCCCGTATTGGCCTTGCTGGATATGCACGGCGCCAAGCAAGGTGCACGGACGATAGTCTTGCGGAAGTAGTTCATGGGCGGTCTCGCCCGCTTGCTGAGCGTCGGAAAAACGCTCCAAATCGCGCATGGCACCCCCTTGCGTGGTAAGCATCGCCGACTTGAGCTTGTCCTGTTTCAGCCGCTGCGCAGGAATCGTGGCAAGGAGATCAATGGCTTCCTGCGAGGCATCGCATTTGCGCAGGTGGCCACTGGCACTGATGGCCTGCCAAGGGTCACCGCCGCGCCTGAATTCAGCCAGGAAGCCGTCTGCCTCGCGACGATGATGGGCAGCCAAAACACCAGCCAAACGGTAACGATTGGCGTGAACCTTGAGCCAGACGACATCCTCTTTTGAGAGCCGTCTGCCGGCGTCCAACTCGTGCAGGATCGGCATCAAGCGTTTGAAATCCCCTGCTGCGACGAATTCGTCGACGCCGTACTTGTGGAGCAGTTCCCTGGTTTTCTGCTTGGCGATGAACTCCGGACTGCTTTCGTATCGGATACGGGCTGCTCGTTGTTGCTCCGCTTCCTCCTTGAGTCGAGCCTGCAGGGCGGCATCACGCTCGGCGGTCAAGGCGGCCTCCAGGCGCCGTGCGGCAGCCGCTTCTTCCTCGCGTTGGCGGGCGACTTCTTGACGTGTCTTGCGCTCGAGTTGTGCCCGTGCGGCGTAGTCGGCTTCGGAGATCGCGCCGTCGATCAAGTCCACCAGTGCATGAGCGCCTTGACTGCGCAAGAACGCCTTGTGGCTGGGATGAACAGTCTGCTTGCCTGCGAGCGCGGTCAGGATGTTGTTCAGTCGAGATCCGATGACCATGGCCCCACTCAAATCGTCCGCCAGAAAGCGTACAGAAAGCGCCGATGGCTGGGGCACCGCAGGCGTGCGGATGAGCCGTCTCTCGTCGCGCCGCCTCATTGCCTCTCCGTTTTTTTATTTTTCATTGCATTAAAAGGCTAGAGCGCTTATCCAGCAAGCGCGATCAGCTATGAAAACAGGAGTTTTCGATCCCATCAATCGAAGCGCCAGTCGGCCGCCACCGCATCGCCCACGCGCAGGGTGGCGCCGGCACCCTGCACAATGACGCAGTTTAAGCCGAAGGTGATGGCGCCGCCAAGCAGCGCGTTGGCGCGGTAGCTGGAGAGCGCGGCCAGTACCTCGGGGCTGGTCTCGCCCGTGGCCGGATCGACGTTGGGGATGGGGCAGCGCGGGCAGGGCTTGACCGGGCGCAGCACCACGGTCTCGCCTTCCGCCGTGGTGATGCGCAGCTCGGCCAGGCGGTCTTCGTCCTGCGGGCCGACGCCGTCGATCACCAGGTTGGGGCGAAAGCGATCGATGCCGACGGCGGCGTGGCCGGCGGCGCCCAGGCGCGCGTTGAGTTCATCCAGCGAAGCCTGGCTGGCCAGCAGCAGCGGAAAGCCGTCGGCGAACTCGACCGGCGCGTCGATGTCGCACGTCCATTGCTTGGACGCCAGCCGCGTCACCTCGGGATCGAAGCGCGCCAGGCGCAGGCCGGGGCGGCCGAGGAAGTCGCTGAACCACTGCGCGGCGACGTCACCCATGTCCCAGGCGTCGACCTTGTCGTTCCACACCCTCACGCGGGTGGGCCGCTCGACCTCGTTGATCCCCAGGTGCAGCGCCAGCATGCCGGGCGCGCGCAGCACCACCTCCAGCGACCGGAGCTGCGGCCGCACCAGCGCCATGCGCGGCAGCTCGCGCTGGGTGACGAAGCGGCCGGCCTGGTCCACCACCATCCAGGCGCGGTCGAGGTCGAGCCCGGTGTCCATCAGCTGGGCCTCGCGCAGCGCCACGCCGGCGCAGGACTTGACGGGGTGGACGAACAGGCCGGACAGGGTGGCTTGCAGATCGGCTTCAGGGGCGGGCATCGGGCGGCAGAGCGTGAAAAAGCGCCCCATTGTCGGCCATGGGCGCCGCCTACAATGAACCCATGTCCGCCTCACACGACATCTGCATCCGCGGCGCCGGCATCGTGGGCCGCACGCTGGCGCTGCTGCTGGCGCGCGAGCGCCTGCGCGTGGCCTTGGTGGCGCCGCCGGCCGACCCGGCCAGCGGCCACGGCGACGTGCGCGCCTACGCGCTCAGCCCCGCCGCGCGCAAGCTGCTGGAAGGGCTGCGCTGCTGGCCGCCCGAGCGCGCCGCCACGC